>Ga0190313_1000083_pt1 | contig 59614 bp, 70 predicted proteins | sample 4870071011_MG_FD_169989 | JGI IMG/M metagenome (GOLD analysis project Ga0190313, IMG submission 169989) | Hydrothermal vent sediment bacterial communities from Southern Trench, Guaymas Basin, Mexico - 4870-07-10-11_MG | ecosystem: Environmental > Aquatic > Marine > Hydrothermal vents > Sediment ...
CCTCTAACATCGCCGTAATACTTCTTAACATTCCTAACTTCAATCACGGGCATGCTTTCACCAATTTAAAATAGGATGTTGAGGTAATTATAGTTACTCCCGCACATGTGCGGGGCATTTGAGTAGGTTGCATAATATAACTCAAACAAGAACCGAGTTCAATCCCTCCGAAATAGCAACTTCATTCAATCTTTTATCCCCAGTATAAAATTCGTCCGCATTTACCTTTTTTGATGAGAGGATCTGAATGGCATCAGCTTGATATATGTGATATTTTTCTATCAGTTGCCAGCTCTTTTCAAGTATTGATGCACGCACGGGGATAAGCCTTAATATCCCCAGCTGCTTCATTCTAAGAGTTTCAGAGAGAAATCTGGCTCTAACCAGCTCATAGCTCTCCCTATCAAGCCTTTCAAGCCTTTTTGCTTTATCAAGAACTCCTAACACTTCACCTATATTCCAGAGGCTGAAGGAGAGCTTAACATCCCCATTATACGCTTTTCTATAGAGTTTAATAATCTCTTCGCTGTTCTTTTCCTTTATGTAGCGTTTTATTATGGCGTTACTGTCTAAGTATACTGTCCTCCCGCTCATCCCGCATCGCCCTTACGAGTTCACTAACACTTCCCTTCGCAATAACGGGTTCAAATTCAATTTTTTCCTCAAATTCTCTGATCATTTCTCTCAAAGAATCCTCCACGCCTAAAAGAAGCTCCTCTGAAATAATCTCTTCAAGAAGTTTACTCAAATCCTTTTTCTCTTCAGCAGCATCTTTCTTTAGTTCCCACCATAGTTCAGCGTCAATATAAATGCTGGTTTTGATTTTTCCTATGAGCTTCACCTGTAGATAATTACCGAAAAGACGATTTAAAGATTCCGGTAAGAAGTTAGCCTATAAGCTCCTCGAAGACTTTCTTCTGGGCTTTCCTCAAATGCTCCTTCACCGTTAAGGGGCTGAGGTTTAGCATCTCGGCAAGCTCTCTGAGGGTTACTTTCCTTGGATTGTCGAAATAGCCGCTCTTATATGCTAAGAGCAATGTTTCAAGCTGCTTTCCGGTGAGCTTCGAGAGGGGGCTATCTTCTGGAGAATACTCCTCTATACTTGCCAGTTCTCCATTATACACCTTTTTTAGCACAGCGATAACGTTCCTTACAAGCTCGTCCTCACAGATCACATATAGATAAACTTCGCTGGATGTAAAGGTACCCTTCTCGAATATCACCATGCCCTTCTTTTGAATATCAAAGATCTCCAGGGCATTTTTGGGGAGAGGTGCCTCAAAAATGTTGGCCCTTGCATAGAGGACGTAGTGGTCATTTTTTGGAATTAGCTTGGCATCCTTGACGTGAGGAATTTCAAGGAGTTTTTTAACGATTTTTTCCGGGTTCACGTTTTCTTTAAACTTAATCTCCACAAGCTTCACCACGTCACTTCCGATGAAGAAGTAGGTATCTCCATAGCCCCACTCAACCAAGTCCATGAACCATTTAAAGGTATTGTAAAACTCATAATTAATTTTGTCAATCGGGATCTTAAACTTGATTCTTTTCATACGGCATCAGAGATAGTTGGAGAGGAAAGCTATTAGGATTTTCGCTCGGTTATTGCAATGAGACCAAAGATTCATAACTCTCAATCAATTTTATGACAATGTTGTACAGCTCATCGATCCTACTAAGGGCTTCGTTTATGATTTCCAAATTTAACCTGTCGTATTTATGAACAATTGCGTTTCTTACACCATTAAACTGCCTAAGAAGTCCTGCTTCCTTTTCCAAGAGAATTCCATTCTCCAAAAGTCTTTGAATGTTTGTGTAGTCATCTTCAACAGTTATTCCTAAGTCTTTGGTTAACATTGCAACAACATCCATAGCTATATCCACACAGAGCTGGAGAGAATATAAGAGTGCTCTCTGAGTTACTTCATCCTTCATTTCATGTCGTTTAATAAACTCATATTCTTCCTCAAATTTTTCAAGTTTTTCTAAGTATCTTTGCCTTCTCATTTGCCCTCCTCCTCAAAGCTATCTTTTCCCTAACACTTGAAAACTGATTCTCCTTTATACGGTGCTCCATGTCTTTCCAGAGCTTTCTAAATTGGTAGAAGTATTCAGAAAGTTCAAGCTCATCCCCATAAACTACCTTATGGTTCTTTATAATATCAATTTGGATGTAAAGAGGCAAGTCCTCAAAGATTTTTACATCGTATTTCCCGCCGAGTTTCTCCAGCACTCTCTCATATACACCCTCTTTTGGTTTAATCAGGCAGATATCTACATCACTCCTTTTTGTAGGTGAGCCTTTAGCATAGGAACCATAAAGCACTATGGCTAAGCAGGAGGTTTTGAAATCTTTGAAGTCCCTCTTTAGTTGAGTGATAATGTCCATAGCCCCACCATTAGATAAATAGGGCTAGGAGAGATAAAAAGTTTTGGTGTACGGAGGCCATACTGTCAGGATAAGCCGTGGGGCGTTAGGTTTAAGTTTCTGATGCCTCTTCAGAAGAGAAAGGGGAGAAACATGAAGACCAGAACCATAATATACTGGGTCTTAAAAACCTTTTCGCCGGAACAAGATTCCGCCAGAAAATCAGGGCACTTGAGAGGCCTCAGCCACAGGCAAGTCGCAGAAATCCTGGAAATCAGCCACATGACAGTTTGGGAAACAGTCCAAAATGTGACTTTCGAGGAACAGTGTTGAGCGTTGGTTCATGACTGTTAAGGAGCGTTTCTGGAATAATTTCAGGAGTAAGGACTGGCGTAGGGTTCAAAAGTTTGTTTTCCTGTTTGCCTTCTGGTATAATTTCGTCCGGTTGCATTCTCGATTTAATGCTCCTCCTGGTGATGTGAGTGAATGGCTTTAGAAGGTGATGCCACAATTATCCTGACAGTATCCCTTTAGTTAAACTGACCTCCTCCCCTTTGCGAGGGTTTCAGCCCGCAGGCCCGGTCTAAGACCAATTACCCCTACCGCGCAGAGCGGCTCGGGTTATCGCTCAAAGGCCACCCTCCAAAGTTTTCAACTACCGAGAGGCAATTTTGAAAGGACGCTTAACAGCGTCAACCCTCCCAACGGGGAGGAACACGATGAACCCCTCATCTCATTGGGTTGTTCTTTGGTGGCCTCTTCAAGGCCCTATTACGTTCAAGAGTTTAAAAGGGTTTCGACTGTCCAAAGGCTGTTGGATGATTTACCGCATCCCCGCCCTGAAGGGGCGAGGCTTTCGAGAGGAAAAAGTAAAGTTTAAGAACTTCTAATCATACATATAAATAAGCCAACACTGGTCTTTAGTTTCATTTTTTCTCTTTAATTTTGGTAGATAGCTAAAGAAGAGGTGTTATGAATGGCATTAAGCGACAAATTAGAGTTAGTTAGAGTTTCAGAAATTAGGAGGCTTTTTGATCTTGCTCAAGGAATTGAGGGTATAATATCACTTGGAATTGGAGAACCGGACTTTGACACACCAGAGCATATAAAAGAATACGCAAAGGAGGCCCTGGATAAGGGGCTAACGCATTATGGCCCTAATGCCGGGATTAAGGAGCTTAGGGAAGCCGTTGCAGAAAAGTTGAAAAAAGACAATGGTATTGATGCAGATCCAAAAACTCAAATAATGATAACGGTTGGGGGGAATCAAGGTCTTTTAATGGGTTTTGCGACATTTTTAAAGGATGATGAGGAGGTTCTCATTCCCTCTCCAGCGTTTGTTAGCTATGCTTCAGCTGTTATTCTAGCTGGAGGAAAACCTGTTGAAGTGCCCACATATGAAGAGAACGAATTCCGCTTAACCGTTGACGAGCTTGAAAAATATGTCACCTCAAAAACAAGGGCTTTAATCATAAACAGCCCGAATAATCCTACTGGAGCTGTTTTGACTAAAAAAGATCTTGAAGAGATTGCGGATTTTGCTGTGGAGCATGATCTAATGATTTTAAGCGACGAAGTTTACGAGTATTTTGTCTATGATGGCGTCAAAAACTACAGTATTGCCTCCCTTGATGGAATGTTTGAGAGGACAATAATCATAAACAGTTTTTCAAAGACTTTTGCAATGACTGGATGGCGTTTGGGGTTTGTTGTGGCGCCGAAGTGGGTAATTGAGAGGATGACTCGCTTTCAAATGTACAATGTCACGTGCCCTGTAACGTTTGTTCAGTATGCGGCGGCTAAGGCCTTAAGAGACGAAAGGAGTTGGAAGGCAGTTGAGGAAATGCGTAAGGAATATGATCGGAGGAGGAATCTTGTTTGGAAGCGCTTGAATGAGATGGGGTTGCCGACTATTAAGCCCAAAGGAGCGTTTTACATCTTTCCAAGGATCAAAGACACGGGTTTAACAAGCAAAGAATTCAGCGAGTTAATGATTAGAGAGGCAAAAGTTGTTATGGTTCCCGGAAGTGCCTTCGGAAAGGCTGGAGAGGGCTATATGAGGATAAGCTATGCAACAGCTTACGAAAAGCTTGAAGAAGCAATGGATAGAATAGAAAAAGTGCTAAAAGAAAAGAATCTCGTTTAAGCTTTCTGGGGGTGGTATTGGTGTCTAAAAGTAAGATTGGGGAAAATCTGGAGGAAATAAGGCTCCATGGGCGGGGTGGTCAAGGAGTTGTCTTGTGTTCAGAGTTAATTGCCCGAGCTGCATTATATGATGGTAATTTTGCTAGAAGTTTTCCATGGTTTGGAATAGCCCGGCGTGGAGCTCCCGTCACAGCATTCGTAGTCATAGGTGAAGGGGATAAAATTACACGAAGCATAGTTTATAATCCCAAATATGTTGTGGTGCTTGATCCGCACCTTCATAGGGTAATGCCCGAGGTTACTAATAACATCAGAGAGGGAGGTGTGTACATACAGAACTCCACTAAGGCTCCTGCTGAGCTCTTAAAAGAGCTAAAATTATGTGCTAAGCTAAGGACTATTGCCACAGTAGATGCTACGGGACTAGCCCTGAAGTACATGGGTGCTCCCATTCCTAACATAGCTATGCTGGGTGCTTTTGCCAAGGTGACAAATCTCATAACGTTTGATTCTGCTATGAAGGCTATTAAAACCAGATTTTCTGAGAATGTTTGGGAAAAGTACCTAAAATGCTTTGAAGCCGGATATAAAAAGGTGTATATTGAGGTGTTAGAAAATGAAGAATGAAGAAGGGTATCCTGAAATTCCTGTAATTCCGGTAGGAGAAATTGGATCCGAACCAGTGGCTCATTGGAGAGTTATGAAACCTGTTGTCAAGTATGAGATCTGCAAGAAGTGTTGGGTGTGTGTACAGTACTGTCCCGAAGGAGTGATTAAAGAATCGGAAAGTGGCTCCATAATAGACTACAGGTTCTGTAAGGGTTGTGGTATCTGTGCTAATGAATGTCCCGTAAAAGCAATCGTGATGGTTAGGGAGGTGTGAGGTATAATGGGAAAGCTTGAATTACTTTCAGGTAATAAAGCAGTAGCATATGGTGCTAAACTCTCCAGGGTGCAAGTGGTTTCAGCATATCCAATAACACCTCAAACGCCCATAGTTGAATATATAGCCGAATTCATTGCCAATGGCGAGTTAGATGCTGAGTACATACATCCCGAAGGAGAACACTCGGCAATAGCTGCAGCGCTTGGTGCCGCAATAGGGGGCGCAAGAGCTTTTACGGCAACATGCTCTCAAGGATTGGGTTATAGTTTTGAAGTCATAGCCCAAGCACCTGCGTACAGAGCACCACTCGTGATGGCTATTGCCAATAGAACATTAGGATGGTATTGGAGCGTAGCCAGCGATTACTCAGACACGATGACCACGAGAGACCTTGGATGGATTCAATTCTATGCTGAGAGCTGTCAAGAGTGCCTCGATGGCGTGATTCAGATGTATAAGATTGCTGAAGATGAAAGAGTTTTGTTGCCGGGCATGGTGTGCTTAGATGGCTTCCACCTTTCACATTCTTCAGAACCTGTTAACATACCAGATCAGCAAGAAGTGGATGACTACCTACCTCCGAGGCAGATATACGAACATACGACTGACCCAACAGAGTCTGAAGGTTACATACTTCCCTCATTGCCCGTGCATTTGCACACTACATATAGAAAGATATTTGAAGACGTCATGCAAAGAGCTAAGGAGGTCATCTATGAAGCTACCAAAGAGTTTAGTGAAAGGTTTGGAAGAGATACCTACGGGCTTGTAGAGGAGTACCACACCGATGGTGCAGAGTTGTTGCTTGTTACAATGGGGTCCATGTCAACAGCAGCTAAAAGAGCCATTGATAGACTGCGTGGCGAAGGAGTTAAAGTGGGATTGCTAAGGGTGAGGTTCTTTAGACCCTTCCCTTCTAAGGAGCTACTTGAAGTGGTTAAGAGTAATGACGTTAAAGCCGTAGGGGTTGTTAATAGGGCGATAAGTCACGGAACTTCGATGGATCCTTTAGGTATTGAGACTACTGCAACCTTATATGAACTCAAGAATAGACCCAATATAATCAATTTCATAGCCGGAATGGGCGGAGGTGATGTTTCAATAAGGGACTTTGAGAGCATGGTGAACAGGCTAACAAATACGCTGAACAAGGAGAACGTGAGGGAGACTGTATATGTGGAACGTCCTATAAAAATAAGCAAGCCATCAGTAACATTTAAGGACGTTACATATTGCCCTGGATCCCAGCTTTGCTCTGGTTGTGGTGCCGCTTTAGCTATGAGACATATACTCAGGATCTTGGGTAAGAACTCGGTGTTAGTGTTCCCTCCAAACTGCGTTTCAGCTTCTTTGGCAATGCACTTCCCCAGCAGTTGGATTGGTGTTCCCTGTGTCCTAGCTAATTATGCAGCTGCTGCAGCGTATGCGAGGGGTCTTAAAAGAGCATACAAATATAGAGGTAAGAAAGTTTGCGTTACAGTTATAGCTGGGGACGGCTGTACTGCTGACATAGGACTGCAATCTCTATCTTCAGCTGCCGAGAGCAATGAGCCAATAATATGGATCAACTACGACAACGAGGCCTATATGAACACAGGCATTCAGAGAAGCGGTACCACTCCATTAAAGGCCTGGACAACAACAACACCTAGTGGAGTTAGGTGGCACGGCAAGAAAGAGCTTCCTAAGGACCTGATATCGATTATGATGGCTCATAGAACACCGTATATAGCAACAGCGTCTCTGGCATTCATACAGGATTTTGAAACTAAGCTGAAAAAGGCTATGGAGGTTGTAAAGAAGGGCGAGGGGCTGGCATACATCCACATACAAACCCCATGTCCAACGGGCTGGAGGTTCTCTGAAAGCAAGACTGTTGAAATAGCTAAGTTAGCAGTGCTGAGTGGCATGTGGCCTCTTCTCGAAGTGGACCATGGAATCTTTAAGTTAACTCTCAAGCCGTCTAAGTTAAGACCAGTTGCCGAGTATATTAAGTTGCAGGGGAGGTTTAGGCACTTAACTGATGAAGATGTTGCTGAAATCCAGGAGTTCATTGACAAACGCTGGAAGAGGTTGCTTGAGTTAGATGGTAAAACCATATGGTGACATATTAGGTCTTTGGAGGGCCGATTATGGCCGAGTTTAATGTGGATAGCTTAAGATATTTGTTTGAGCCTAATAGCGTTGCGGTTATTGGAGCCAGCAGAGATCCAAAGGCATGGGGACATGTAATCCTAAAGAATATCATTAGTTACGGTTTTGAAGGGAAAGTGTATCCGATAAACCCTAGAGCAGATTCTTTGCTCGGATTAAAGTGCTATCCAGATATTAGAACAGTGCCTAATGATGTGGACTTAGCCATCATTGCTGTACCAGCAAAGATAGTTCCAAGTGTCATGGAGGCGTGTGTGGAGAAAGGGGTTAAGGTAGCGGTTGTGATTACTGCAGGATTTAGTGAAATAGGTCCAGAGGGAGAGAAGCTCGAAAAGGAAGTTGTCAAAATCGCGAGGAGAGGGGGCATTAGAATTGTAGGTCCTAACTGCATGGGGATATTTGTGGCAAAAAGCAAACTTAACGCAGCATTTACGGCAATAGCGCCCAAACCCGGAAAGATAGCATTTATCTCACAGTCAGGTGCTTTTGCAGGCACTATGTTATACTGGGCAACTATGAGGGATATAGGATTCAGTGCAGCAATATCAGTGGGCAATCAAGCCGATTTGGAATTGAGCGACTATTTAATGTACCTAGCTGATGATGAAACGACCAAAGTTACCATAGCATATATTGAGGGGGTTAAGGATGGCAGAAAATTCATGAAGGCATTAGAGTATTACACGGCAAAGAAACCATTGGTGGTCATGAAGCTGGGGCGCACCTCAAGCGGTGCCAAGGCGGCATCATCGCACACTGCAGCCATGGTGGGAAGAGATGAGCTCTATGATGTGGTGTTCAAGAAATATGGAGTTATCCGGGTTTATGAATTTGATGATATGTTTAACGTAGCTCGAGCATTTGCAAACCTTCCGCTGCCAAAGGGCAATAGAGTGGGGGTTGTATCCGCTGGAGGGGGATGGTGTGTGGAGGCTTCTGATGCTCTTGAAAGCTTGGGGCTTAAGCTCCCTCCTTTACCAGAGCATGTGATAAGGAAGATGGATGAAATTCTCCCTCCCTTCTGGAACAGAAGAAACCCTATGGATCTCGTGGCTACTATAGATCCAGAACCTTTTAAAATTGCCACAGAACTTTTGATGAAAGAGGATCGTTTTGACATATTAATGCTTATAGGTTACGGAAACTTTGGTAGAATATCCAACTTGCCGTTCATTATACCTAAGGAAGATGCAGTAGCCAAGGAAATAGCTGACCTTGTTAAGAAATATAAAAAACCCCTCGTTGCTGTCAACGTATTTGGCAAGGAGTTTAGCAATGTCAAGGTTTTTGAGGAAAACGGTGTTCCGGTATACCTGTCCATCGAGAAGGCCGCAAAGGTCGTGAAGGCTTTAGCTGACTATGCACACTACTTGAAATCACTGGAGGAAAGGAAACAAAGCCAGTAGTTGACACTTTCTCTATCCGGGGTTATGGAAATGAGCTTTAAAAGAAAACTTAGAAAAAGTCTCTTTGAATTTGAGAAAGAGAGCTATGTCAGAGAGAGTATTTCCAGGAATCTCCTAGATTGCTCTCTTGGTACAAATCCCTTTGGATTTCCTGAAGAAATCTTAAAAGAAGTAGAGCTGGAGAGCTTTGATCTCTCAAAGTATCCCTCTCCATATAATGATCTCTTAAGGGAAAGCCTTGTTAAGCATTGGGAGAGAGCTTTCAAGAAGGATGAGGTATTCATTGGAACAGGCTCTATGGGCTGTTTGGAGAAGATAAACAAGTTTGCAATATCTGAAGGCTCTCGCGTGCTGGGCTACGTTCCGCAGTTCCAAGATTACATAACCGAAGTTAAGCTTATGGGTGGAATCTACGAATATGTGGCACTTAAAGAGGAGAAAGACTTCGAATTCATTCCAGAGCAGCTTATGGAAAAGATAACAGAGAAACACGTACTTGTTTACATAGACAACCCGAACAATCCTACTGGCCAAGTGATTCCACTGGACATTATTGAGGAGATAGTAAGGAAAGCCGCAAGCAAAGATGTTATCGTGCTCGTTGATGAAGCCTATGGAGACTTTATGGATAAAGAAAACTCTGCAATAAATCTAGACTATCGAAACCTCATAGTCGTGAGGTCGTTCTCGAAAGGTTTTGGTCTGGCAAACCTCAGAGTAGGCTATGTTGTAATAAAGGGCAAAGAGCTCAGAGAGTTGTACTCTAAGGTAAATCTACCATTTCAAGTTAGCAGCCTAGCCGAAAGAATGGCAGTAAAAGCTCTGGAGCACCCAGAGTTTCTTAAAGAGAGTATAAGGAAAATCTCAGAGGAAAAGAAAGAGATAGTAAATCACTTGAAGAAAGCAGGCTTTAAAGTTGCCAAAACTGAGATGAGTGTCCCAATTTTTTTCGCTGGCAAAAGGGACCTTGATACTCACAGCTACTTACTCCAGAAGGGGATTTTAGCTGTGAATGGAGCATACTTCGGAGTTAATTCTTCATACGTCAGAATAAGAATTCCAGAGAAAGCGGAGGTGTTCATAAAACGGGTATAAAATCAAATGTAATTAAGCAATACAACTGAATAAAAATATGAAGGGAATATATAACGCTCTTGAAACTAAAACCCGATGTCTTACTTCCTGGCCATGGGGCTTTTATACTTTCAGATACTACCTCCATTAAGATTACTCTTAAACAAGCTTGATGTACCTTGGACTTATGTTTATTTTTTGTTTAATCTAGATAAATGTTCCCATCCCAGAACTGGCATTCTCTCGAGCTTTCCATTCCTCCTTAAATAAACCCCCTCTCCCTTTTCAACCCTTCCAATCACTGTGAAATCAAAGTCAAGCTTATCCAAGTGCTCCTCAGGAATTGTAAAGATGAGCTCAAACTCTTCTCCAGACGCTAAGGCAATCTCAATTGGATCTAATCTCAAAATCTCAGCCACTTCAAAAACTTCTTCCCTTATAGGGAGCTTTTCTGAATCAACTAAAATTTTAACGCCGCTCATCTCCGCTATCAGGTGTAATTCCTTACTCATGCCGTCGCTTATGTCTATAGCGGAGTTTGCGTATTTACTTAGCGTAATTCCCTCATTAATCCTGGCTTTTGGCTCGAGGAGCCTCTCATATAGTGTTTTCCTCGTTCTCTTCTCAATATCAAGATTTTCAAAATACACCTTAAGTCCAGCTAAAGCTCTTCCAACATCTCCAGTAACACAGACCAAATCGCCAGGTTTTGCATTGCTTCTAAGCAAAAGTCTCTTTGTTTTCCCCAGTGCAATCCCATCGATTATCAAGTCACAGGCTTCATTCGTATCAGCGCTTATTATGGGGATTTTATAAAATTCAGATGCCCTTGCAATTCCTTTTGCAATTCCTTCCAAGTATTCCATGTCAAAATTCCTTGGAATGCCGAGGGAAAATAAAAACCCTATTGGTTTGGCTCCCATGGCAGCTAAATCGCTCACGTTCATTGTCACAGCTTTAAATCCAACTTGTTCTGGAGTCATTATTTCAGGAACATCCGTTGTTTTAACAAGCATATCATTTGTAGCAACCAGCCACTCTCCACCAAATTTTAATGCTCCGGCATCATCTCCTAACGGCAAATCTCCCTGAAGCCTGAGATGCTTCATGAAGACTTTTATTATTTCTCGCTCCATACTCATCAGTCAAATATGACGGACAATTGTTTATTAGAGTTGCCCAAACACATCCCCGACGATTATCGAAGAGACTTCCAGCAAATGCGGAAAATTTATAAACAACTGTTGAAAAATATCCAATAATTCAGAGATATTTGAAGGGAATATGATGCTGAAATATCTGGCAATAGGTGTCATGTTTCCCGTACTGGCAATTCTGTTTACGAAGTATCTCGGAGAAGAATACGCTTGGGTAAATAGAAAAATAATCCACTTCAGCAGTGTTCCTGCAATATTGTTCTTTAGAGAAGGATTAGTAACCGGAAAGGAGCTTGCCGCAGTGGTTTGCAGTTGGACAGCTATTAACTCATCTCATGAACAAAGAACTATCATGGTATCAGATAAAAGACAACTATGGGGAAGTGTTTTACTGTATAATGTTCTCAGCCATGGCACTCTTCATGGATGTTAACTATGCGTCAGCAATAATGCTTGTAATGGCGGTAAGCGATGGAATAACTGGTGTTCTGAGGTTCTATTACTTCAGAAAGAATGGCTTTAACGTCAAGCTCAGAAAGCATTGGATAGGGAGTGTTGGCTGCATCGTAAGTGCAGTCATAATAGCCTTCCTAATTCTACCACAGTTAAACATCTTAATGAAAGTCGCATGGTCCGTAATTTTAATGCTTGCAGAATACCAAAAAGTAATTGATGACAATGTAGCTGTGCCAGTAGCCGCTGTCCTGATAAAACCACTTTTCTTGTGATTTTATTTCTTTTTCAAAAAGCTCAGAATTGAAGCCTGCTTTGGTTTATAATAGACTTCCTCCTCTTTTATCTCAATGCTGTTCAAATCCTGAATCTTTGCTTTCCTTATTTCATCAGGAAGCTTTATCTCACCGTATTTACCTCCACCACCAGGGATAACTATGAGCTTTTCATTGCGGAAAGCCCAAATAGCTTTAGCTATGTCTTCGCCAATGAGCTGTGCTATACTTTCAATTGGAACATCAACTAAAACCTTGATCTCACTGCCAAATTCCCTTAAAAGCCTTTCCCAAACTGCCTTTACACTCTTAGTTTCAGTACCCTTCCCAGTCACCATTGAGATTATCTCCGCGAGAGGAGCAAGATGAAGGTAAGGAGGCCTGTCTTTTGGCCTTTCTTTTGTGTCGGCAAGCTCTAAAATCCTATCTCGTACACCTTTCTTTATGACTCCTCCACAACGCTCGCATCTCCAGCTCAAGCGCTTGGCATCTTCAAGCCTGTATTTTGTATAACATTTGGAACAGGCAGTTAAGTGGTACTTCCCTAATCTTGGATCTAAGCCCGCATTGAGAATTATTTTTCTTCCACCTCTCTTTAGAATTGCCTTCCTAATTTCTTCAAAAGTCGCATCTTTAATCTCGAAACGGTTAAACTCCCTTCCCAAGCGGTGGGGTTGAGGAGAGTGGGCATCTGAATTTGATAAATAAGTTAGCCTATGGTGAACTTTTATCATGTCTGCCATTTGTGAATCTGCCGAAAGCCCAAGCTCAAGGAAGTGTATCTTAGCATTTCCATAACATTCCTTTAAATTGTCATATTCCTTGTACAGAGCTGTCCATGGGGTGAATGCATGCGCCGGGCCAATCAAAACATCAAGCTCATTAGCTAAATCCGCTATTTCTGCTCCGCTCAAGTTCAGGTGAGGTCTGCCCTCACTGTCTATATCTTTGGAATGCTGTCTCAAACGCTCTCGTGTCTCCCTAACCGCATCAATGCTCGGAAAAATCAGGACATGGTGAACCCTTCTGCTGTCTTCAACTTCAGCCGTTAGTATAAACCTAACGCCTTTAATCTCATATGTGCCTTCATCAACTTTTTCTGCATGTTTTAAAAGCTCCTCTTCCCATTTAGGATTCAGAATATCCCCCGTGCCAACAACGTTAAGTCCCTTAAGTTTAGCATACTCAGCAAGAACTGGAAAAACCATCAGCTTCGAAACTGCTTTTGAATATCGTGAGTGTATGTGCAGATCGGCATCCACGTGCATAAAACCACCAAAAAGGAGAAATTAAGATATCAGAGGTATCCCCTGTCTTCCTCCTCATGACTTGGTTGAGGTAATTGTTGCTCAAACATTGCCCTCTGCATTTCTTGTACTTTCCTGAGAATCTCTTCAGTCTCCTTGGCTCTCTCATCAAGTGCAGTCATGTCGATCTCAAGATTAAGAACTTTCGCCACCACCGTTAATACTGACTTAGCTGCTTTAGCATCAACTATGTATCCAAGACTTTCACCAAGGAAGCATGCTCCCCTCATTCCCCTAAGCTTTCCTATGCCAAGCAGAAGTCCAGCTGCTCCAACAATAGCTCCTCCTTCATCTTCTCTTAACACAACCATGTCCCCAAGGATTTGCTTATACTTTTCCTTTGTCTCCAAATCCGTAAACGATGCCAAAACTCTCGGCTCACCTTGAAGCTCTGGAACCTGATAGCCACCCATTGTTATTATTTCCCTTGTTCCAAACTGCTCAACGAAGTCAAGCATTTTTCCAACCACTTCAAAGTGACCGTAGCTGTCTGTTGGAGGAACTTGAGTATCCCCTGTAATTATAATCAAGTCTCTGTGCTCCTTATCCGGACTTTTCCAGTAGTAGAACTCGTTTTTCATAAGATCAACGGTTGAGTCTTTCTTAATTAGTACTTGGTGCATGAAGTGGGGCGAATAAAGCTCGGCAAACTTTTTGGCATTGAGCTCTTGAATTAAATGTTCAGCCGCCAATTTTCCAACCAATCCTATTCCGGGCAAACCTTCAATAAAAATCGGATCATAAACCCCAGGTTTTTCGTACATAACCACAATTGTCTCTTTCATTCTGAACGCCTCCCAATACCCAAAAGCTCCCTCTTGAGCTTCCTCCTGTATTCCCCATAGGGATCCTCAGGTGAAAACCTTGGGGGATGAGCCACTTTGGTTTTTTCACCACATGCTGGACAGACCTCTTTTAAGGTATACCCCCCACATTTAGGACATTTCCTTATGCGGAACCTCATTTACCTCTCCTCTTAATCTTCTTAATTCTCTTTTCCTTTCTAATCAGTGTTGCCTCTCCACCTGCTTTCTTAATTACTCTTAAAATTTCTTCTGCTATATCCTCAAGAACTTCCTCGGCTTTGTAATAGTCTGGAGCAGTGATGTCAATCCTGTACCTTGGTGCCCCTTGATAGGTGAATTTAACCTCAATATCCTTTTCCTTGTTTGCCCTATCCCTTGCCCTTATCAACGCCTCTTTAATGATTTCAATACCATTTGGCTTTGGAACCGTGATTTCAAATTCGGCGTCAATTGTAACAGTCGGAATTTCAACATAGCTCTTAACTATCTCCTCAAGAACTGGAAGCCATTCATCTGGAACTAAGTCCTTGAGAACCTCAACCCCATTTTGAGCTGCATCTTCAAAAGCTGCATACACCTCTCCGTACTCCTCTTCAAGGGGCACCCAAACTTCTCTCCATGCAGACTCAAAATCTTTACCAAGCTTTTCAGCTGCCATTTTTAGGAGGTTCTCAGCCTTTTGGGCTCTCTTGAACTCCTGAATCTTTGCTTTCCTCTGCTGCTGGGTTACACGCTTCAAGCTAAGGTCAATATGTCCCTTTGTGGGATCAACCCTGATTACCTTTGCAACAACCTTCTGTCCTTCTTTGAGATAGTCCCTTATGTTCTTCACCCAAGTTGATGCAACTTCGCTTATATGCATGAATCCCTCTTTTCCAGGATACTCGTCAAGCATGAGAAATGCTCCGTAAGGATGGATGCTTTTAACAGTTGCAATTACAAATTCTCCCTCTTCAGGAAATTCTCTTGCTCTCCTTGGCATTTTCATCATCTCCTAAATTATTTTTACCCTTTGATTGTTGGCAAAAGAGGTTTTTAAAGTTTCGGAGAAAAGAGGAAAAGAAAGGTTCACTCAAGAACCTCTAATATTTTAGCCTTTATAATCCCTTTACCGCCAGTTGGCTCAACAAGGGTGGCACCACAGACTAAGCATCTCACTTTTGTTGCTGGATTACTGAAGACAATTTGCTCGTTGCCACAGTCAATGCACTTAACCCTGAGGAATCTTGACCTTGGCATTGGGATTAAGCCTTTTGGAAGTGTCATATTCACACCTCCACAAGCTCAAATCTCTTTACCCTGAATCCTTCGCCTCTTGTGTGGGCCTTCCCACAAACAGTGCATCTAAATCTTAAGTCTAATTTTTTAACAGGCTTTTCTCTGCCCTCTGGCTTTGGTCTTGGAAAACCTTTGTAACCCTTGAGGATTCTCCTGAATCTTCTCTGACCCGCACTAAGCTCACTTCTTGGTCTCTTCTTTACTTTTTCGACCTTATGAATGGTGTGCTTCTTACAGAACGGGCAGTAAGTCCTTATTTGCTTTGGATATTTCATTTTCCCACCTCCTCACAGAGGCCCGGTAGGTTCCTACCTTCTCGGATACCCCCGAGCCATGAGGTATTATCTTGCATGCCTCCCTAAGCTCAAACCCTTTAAAATGTTTTTGCTTAGGAAAACTGCTACAAGTTTTAAATACAAAATGTTATTAAACTGTTATGGAGGTTGAGATTATAAATAAACTTGTTGAAACAAGATATACAGGCCAAAGAAGGATACAGAGAAAATGAGTTGGAACAATCCGTTCTGGTTATCCGCTACTTTTAAAACATGTGAAACTATCGTAGCGGATAACCTTCCCTCCTCCCTTCTTCATTGGAGGGCTTTTGGGGGGAACGGAAACTCCCCACATCTTCAGGACTTTCAGCAGTCCCCATTCGGGCTTAAAACCCCACATATCGGGGACTACCACATCACAATAAGGTTCACCACAAAACTATATAAAAATTACGAAAAACAAAAGTCAGCAAATGTTTCGCTTGTTGCTATCTACGAAACAGTCCCATTAAGAATGGATGCTCATAAGAAGTTTAATTGTTCAAAGCTGAAGTATAATTGATATTAGAAATGGAGCTATTGCCGTCAGGATAAATCCATGAACAAAAGCAATTATTGTAACCTCACTCCCTCCAAACTTTACGATAACAGGAAGAGTGGAATCCATGGTTGTTGCACCACCCATTGAAATCGCAAGTTCTTTTGGTATTCTCTTAATGGCAATGGGATAGAACAAAATCGTTAGAATTTCTCTTGTGAGATTAGCTAAAAACCCAATCACGCCATAGACGGCGGAATACTGAGCTAAAAGTGGCCCCGTCAGTGAATACCATCCAAAACCCGCCGAAACTGCTAACGCCCACTTTATACGAAGACCAAGAAGAAAAGATGCCAAAAGTCCACCCATTAGGGAGCCCATTACAGTGGCGAGCGGTAAAATGAGTGCTATTTTTCCGAGCTTCCTGATTTCTTTAATTCCTTTGCTCTTTCCCAGATCAACCCCAATTATAAAGATTAAGAGATATAGCATCACCTCATATAGATTGCCAAAATGGAAAGATGAATACTTCCCAACAAGTAGACCAATAATTAGTGAGCCCAATACAAAATACAAAAAGCTCATCTAACTCGTCCCCCCAAAACCACTGCAAAGAACAGACTGCCCAGAATTGTCAGCACTGCAAATGTTAAGGATGAAATAAAGATGTCAACGGCGTTTATCTCGACTCTTCCTGCCTCAACTCCCATAAAAAAGATCAAAAGCAGAAGCGTTGTACTCATAGGTTTATCAAGGTTTATGTCAATTCTTCTTCTAAACAAATATCCAAATATGATTCCTGCCAACAGGGGAATAAATATGTTCATGGACTTTCATTATATCTTTGAGATAATAAATTTAACGTTTCAAATCACATTATGCCATATGTTATCTCTATCACAGCGAGCATGAAGACAAATATCCCTCCATAGTACAAGAAATCACTCAGCATGAAGAGGGTTAAAGCAAATGCCAATGCTCCAGCAAAGAGGAAGAGGGATGACATTAAGAACACATTTTTGTGCTCCCAGTGAGCTATTTCAACGGCAATTCCTGTTCTGAAAGTTACAAGTGCAAAAGTTATCAGTGTACCGGCATGAAAATAAGCCAAGTCTTTAGTCAATACAAACCCAAGCACACCAACAAAACCGCCAAGAATCAAAGGATAAAAGTTAATCCGTGAATTTTTATTCACGGCAATGAACCTCTCCACCACCCAGAGAAGAAGCAATGCACCGATAAACTCAAAAACAGTTGAATCAACATCGAGAAGATAATCCAAAAGAGGTTCTGCTAAAAAGAAAGTCCCTATGGCGAGTGCAAGGGAAGATTTATACATTAAAGGAAACTTTTTGGAAGAAAAGAGGGAGACAGCTGAAATACCGATCGATACCTCAACAACCTCCCTTATTATGGGGCAGATCACTACAGCCACCTCCTGACATGATCATAACTAACAACAGCAGAGAACAGCCACAAAAGGAGCGCAGTGAAGTAGATCAAATATATTAGATAATAATTACACGAACCGATGGAACTAACAGTCAGGTGGCCGAGCCATGCGTAGATAACCAAGAGCCAAAGTGAGACATCAAGCAGAGTTTTCAGCAACGGATCTGTGAGCTTTATTGAGTTTAGAGACTGGATCAGCAAAAAGAGGGAGAGAATACCAACTGTCTTGAGGACTACAGTCCAATGAAATCCCATAAGACGTCCAAAAACAGTTGAAAGAACTACCAATATGATTTGGATTGCATTTATTTTGGAAAACTTCACAAGCTTGTATTTGATCAGGGGATGGATTATTAGAAACGCTCCTATAAGCGCAAGCAAAATCGCAAGAATACCTTCTAACGAGATATCTTTAAAACCCATTAGTATAGAGGCAAACACGACAAGAAATGAACCAGTTATCTGGACAAAGACAACTTGTCTCCCCTTTTCCATATATTGTCCAAGCATCTTAAGTACCATGCTTGTATAGAGAACGCTGAGTATCAGCGTTAAGCTCATCAGACCCCTTATGAGGAAGTATTCATCCAAGTGGCTCACCTATAGTGACTTTTCCATCCTTGATTATCAGCTCGTAAAAACCTGAAGAGCCCTTAGGCGATTTTTTAATACGTATCCCCCGTATAACCCTGAACTTTTCAAGCTCCTCAACAATCTCAATAACGTGAGTTGACACATTTTCAAACATAGCAAGAGTCCTTCCATCAATCAATCTCTTATCAAGTATTGCAATTAGCACAAGTCTATTCTCGTGAGTTATTGACGATACCTCAGAGAAGAACTTATACACTGTTTCAGGAGGATGAAAAACCAAAAGGGGTTGGAGGAAAAACAATCCAACAAGATATCCATTAAGAATCTGCCTGAGCTTGTATGTTATCTTAAACAGCTCTTGAGGAGCAAAGTCCTCTCCAAACACTATATACTTCATGTTTTTAAGTTCTGGTATTCTCCCAAGTTCCTCCTTCAGCCTTTTTGTAACAAATGCAATGCTTTTATCACTGTTTTCTTTAAGCGCCTCTACTACTATCTCTTCCCCAAGATTTCCAAGAGTTTCAACCAACACAACACTTCCTTCATGAATTTCCCCAAGTAATCTATCAAGCTTGGGGACACCAAACTTCATTCTAACCACTCTCAGAATATGTTCTCTTCGCTGTACACCTCAATTCCGTTGCTGGTTATTTTATATGGCCTTAGGGTTTCATCAAAATCGCTGCCCCTGAATTTGACAACTTTAATGCCCCTAACTGTCTTCCCTCCGATTTCAAATGTTTTCAATTCTATGACACCACTTACCAAGTAGTCCTCAATGCCCATTTCGTAAACTTCAGAGGTCAAAAGCAGAGTTACATTATAGTTTGCAATCTCCTTTAAAAATCCAAGAAAAGTTCTCCTGTACTCAAGCTCATCCTTCATCGTCAGTTTTATCATTGTAATAGGATCAATTACAACTCTTGTAAACTCTTCGCCTTCAAGTCTTTCTTTTACAGCCCTTATAAGCTCACTAAAGCCTTTTGCAAATTCTTCATAGTGCATTCCCTCGAAGAAGCTTCTTTTCTCCTTCACCGGGGTGGCATCAATACCAACAAAGAGAGGATTATCAATATCAAAGCCCAGCTTTCTCATATCATCTTTTAGAATCTCAATTGGCTCCTCGAGGGTGATGTACAAAACTTTCTCTCCCCTTTTAACTCCCTCCATGAGGAAATGAATAGAGAGGGTAGTTTTTCCACTTCCAGGCCCACCTTTAATCAGATACGCTCTCCCTGGTATTAAACCACCACCGAGCATTTTGTCAAGACCATCTATCCCAGTAGATATACGAGTCATGTTATTCCCTCCTCTCTAAACCGTTTTCTCCCCTTGGTTTATATAAACCTTATGCACTTAAAAATGAAAAGGATTCTGTACTTTTCCAAGTATTTTGAAAGTTTTTGCCCCCTAATAGGTCCTCAGTTTAGGGATATTCTACAAAAATGCTCAATAGAATCAACGAATTAAAACAAAATTCAGGATAGGGATATTTTGAACAAGTTAACCCAAATATGAGAGAGTCCTGAGTGAAGTTAAAGCGGTGGAGCTGGGAACGGAAAAAGAAACATGGAGATTCTATGAGAAAGCCGCTGAGGAAGTAGAAGATGAGGATACAAGAAAATTATTCCGTAAGCTGGCAAAAATTGAAGAGGAACATTATGAAAACGGGAATTTGGATGGTTACCAGGACTTCAGCCTTGAGACATATTAATTCCATTTTCCAAACTTTTATGTTCTTATGGAAAACTTTATTACTATGAATGTAGAACATTAAGATGGTGATTTAAATGCTTGGTCTGAATCCAATTTCCATAAATAAAGAGAAGCTTTCTGAAAAAGAAATTATTCAAGCCCTTCGCTGGGCTGTTATAGCTGAGCTCGATGCAATAAACTTCTATGAGCAGTTTGCTGAACTGATTGATAATGAAGCTGTAAAGCATACATTTCTTGATGTTGCAAATGAAGAAAAGGAACATGTCGGTGAATTTTTGGCACTTCTCTTAAAGCTTGACCCAGAATTCACTGAATGGATGAAAAAAGGATTCAAAGAAGTTGAAGAGGAGACTGGGATAAAAGTCGAGCTTTAGTTTCTTTAATTTTCTTAGAATTAATTATTCATCCCCCTGCCCATTTAGCCTTTTTCTAAAAGTAAGCCAAGCTCATTATATATCTCAACCCTCTCAAAACCTTCCTCTTTGAGCACTTTGACAATTTCCCTTAGAATTTTTCTCTGCACATTTATCGCTATCATTTGGCAAAAATGACAGTGAGGAGTGGAGCGTGCCATCAAAAGAAACACCTGAACCTCAGACTCTTTGACTGTTAGACCATAAACAAGACCCTCGTCCACTATGTTCAAGTTCGTTTCTGGGTCTTTCACTTTTTTCAATATCTCTATAACCTTTTTCACATTTTCTGGCAACTCTGTTTTTCTTTCTGGCTCTTTTTGTTTCAAAAAACTGAAAAGCCCCATGAAGATCATCCCAAGTCTTCCGGTTTGTATCTTCCCTTATTTTCAAATTTCCCAACTACATGATTTGCCAAATCATAAACATAAACATTATCAAACTTAACAAGTGCAAAACGCTCCATTATATCGCCGATTATTTTTGAGTAAGCGATCGGAGATTCCCCAATAATGTTGTGCTCGGCATGACTTTCAAACCTCAGCCATATCTTTAAGGTGTCCCCATTTACTTCCAAGCCCGCAACAACACCTGAATCGAGGATATCTCCACCAGTCACGGGATCAGTTATCTTCTTAAGCTCTTCAAGAACTTCACGATATTCTGGCGGATACTCTCTATCTGGACTGTAAATCCTCATTTTCTTCACCAGTATTATAGTAGATTCACTAATTAAAAACGTTCGTGGACAAAAATGGGCAAAGAAAAGAAAAAATCACTCGACATCAACACTGTTTTCCCAAAGCCCATGAATATTACAGTAGCTCAAAGCATAGAGTTTGCCCCTCTTGCTTGTTCTAATATAGAATTTTGCCCTTGGTTCAGTGAGTGGATCACCGTGGTTGGTAAATGCCACTCTGCCAACCATAATTGGGAACTTCTCTCCCTCAGGATGGAAGTAAAGCTCAATCCAAGCTATGTGGTGCTCTGGTGTATTTGGATGTGGAATTTCTTTTCCAACACTAACCTCTATCTCAAGCAGGTCTCCTTCCTTCTTGTATTCTATAACTGGAACATGCTTTTCTCCTTTCCAATCTCCAGAAGCTATGGTTTTGCTCAACACCTTCATCACCTCACTCTATTTTCTCAAACATATCTTTTCCAGCTCCACAAAGAGGACAAACCCTTCCTCATAATATGTATCAGCAAACCAGGCATTTCCACGTTGTCATTTCTTAAACCTCACTTTAATATTGTTAGGTCAACCTTATAAAGTTTGTGTTCCAAACCTATAAGGTTAGAAAAAAGGAAATATCACTCAAAGATAACAAACTTTTCCTTTGGAACACCGCAGACTGGACACTTCTCGGGAGCTTCATCAACGGCAGTATAACCACAGACAGGACATATATAGATTTTCTTAATTTCCATGTCCTTCTTCTGCTCTGCAAGTTCTTTCGCTTTCCTGTAGAGTTCAGCATGAATCTTCTCTGCCTCTAACGCATAGTGTGTACTCCTAACAGCTTCCTTTTCTCCTTGCAATTCTGCAACTGCCTTATAAGCTGGATACATCTCCTCAACTTCAAAGGTTTCACCATCTATAGCCATTTGTAGATTTTCAGCTGTATCTTTCACATTTCCAAGAGCCTTGAGGTGATTCTTGGCATGAACAAGCTCAGCAAATGCAATCGCTCTAAAGAGCTTTGCGATGTTTGGAAATCCTTCCTTTTCAGCAATCTTTGCAAAAATGAGATACTTCATGTGAGCTTGGCTTTCACCTGCATAAGCTTCGCTCAAAAACTTTTTTGTCATTTCCCTTTCCACGACCATATTATCCGCCTCCATCGAATCGTTTCAATATATTTTTCAAAAAAGGAATATAAAAGGCTTTCTCAAGCCATAGGTTGTTTTATGATCCTATTTATGTTAGATTAGCCAAATAATTTTCACAAAAGTCCATTAGGATTTGCTCCGGTCTTGAAGATTTTCAAGTTTCCAATCAGTTATGCTAAAATATGCCTCTTATTTATTCAGCCTCTTGAGGAGCTTTCTAACTCCCTCTCTGATCTTTTCCTCGTCTTCCTTAGTTGTTTGTCCCCTAACTTCAATTGTGTCAACATGGTCAAACTTGCTCCTCATTATCATCGTCTCAATTTCCCTCCCAGCGACACCTCCCCAGCCATATGCACCCAGAATCAGCACGGGCTTCTCGTAGTTTGCCTTATCAACTATCTCATAGAGGACGTAGCGAACTCTTGGATGGATGTTTGCCTCATATGTCGATGCCGTTCTGCCTACCCGTTAAGAGCGTGTAGTGTGTTAATTTCATAGCGGGTAGGCTTCCCTCCTCCCGTCTTCATCGGAGGGCTTTCGGGGGGAACGGAAACTCCCCACATCTTCAAGGCTCTCAAACGAATATTCCAACTTCCGACAACATCCCTATCAGCCTCAAAACCACACTTGCATTTTAAGACCCTATGCCCATTCGGGCTTAGTTTGCCCCCACATATCGGGCACAGGGAGGAAGTAAAAGCAGGATTAACGAAAACAACTTTTATCCCTTTCAGTTTAGCCTTGTACTCAATGATTGATTGAAGCTTCCGAAAACTCCAGCGATGCAAACGACCATTCATCTCAGCCGAATATCTAATTGACTCCCTAATCTCAGTCAAATCTTCCAAAGCAATGCCACCATATTTTTCCGCCAGTTCTACGATTTTGTTGGCTAACTTGTGGTACAAATCGGTCAACCTGTTCCGCTCCCGCTCACCATATTTTTCAAGGAGTTCCTTCCTCTTCTTGCCAGTTTTGAGTTTCTTTTGAATCTTCCTCCTCTTCACAAAGTAGCCAGTCCTAATCTCCCGCTCGTGGGTTATTATTTGAACGAATTCGCCATTTGGAAGGCTTAAAGTAACATTGTTCTCGTTCAAATCCACGCCAACGAAAGCCTTTGGATCTCTAACTTCAACCTCTTTTGAAAAGACCACGTTAATGAATACTCCTTTTGGCGTTCTAACCAACCACGCTTGACCAACCTTCCAAGTCTTGAACTTCTCGTGATATTTGGCTGGATAGAACTCCAAGTTAAGCCGCCCGTTTGGGATAGAGAGTTTTATTACTCCTTTTTCCAAGTCAAGCCTGAACAAGTGGTCGTCAAGCATTATCACGTCCTTCTTGAAAACAGGCTTTCCGTTGGCTTTTCCCTTCCGCTTTCTCTTCCTGTAGCTCTTGTAAACTGCGGTAGCCATTTGGCAAGCCGTGTAAATGTAGTGACTTGGTAATTGGGGGTATCCCCTCCTTAACTCCTTGTAAGTCTCCTTTTTCAACCGGTAAAAGCTGGTTATGTTGTTCTCGTGAGCGTATGAGATTAGAAAATTCACTATTTCACGGTAAACAGAAAAGAGGTCATCTAATCCTTTGGGAGTTTCCTTAAGCTTGAATTTTGCCGTGAGTTTTATGGTTTCAGTCAGCATTTTCCAACTCCTTTTTCGTTTTTTTAATCCAATCCTTTATTGCTTCTTCAATTGCAACACTTAGAACTCCTCTTTTCTCCCCATAACGTTTTTTAGCAAGTTTTTTGAATTCTTCAAGAGTTTCATCACTAATAACGAAGGTTGCTTTAGTCATACTAACCACCACTTAAGAAATACTAAATGAAGACATTTAAACTTTACGATAACACCCACTAACAAACTTCACGCTTTTAACCATTTACAAAACAGCCCAATTATAAGTGCCTCACTATCTGGAATCTCACCGAGAATATCACTGACTGCTGGAGCTTCTTTATCAGTGAACTTATACACAACTGGATTATAATCATGCTTTTTCAGCTCATCTAAAGCTATTCCAACAGCCCTCTCGACAAAGCCGTACATTGAGTCATAAATCACAAGGATTTTGCCTTTCTTTGGAATTCCAGCCCCAACGGCTTCATAGTATTCAAAAATTCTTTTTGGATTCTTCCTCCATATGAGACCATGCCCGGGGAGAATCATTTTCGTTTCTTCAAGTATTCCAAGCTTCTTAATCTTCTCTATGTTTTGGACAATGTACTTGTGATAATGACCGATGACAGTGACTATGTACTTTGTAACGTAGGGGAGGTACTTTTGAACAATTTCTTCATTGCTGTCATCTATAGTTTCCGGGATAGAGTAACCACCGCCAGCGTCGCAGCTGAACATCAAACCATTCTCGACTATGTAGGTTATCATTGCATCAGGCCAGTGAAGCCATGGAACGGTTATGAAGCGGAAGGTTTTTCCACATATTTTCATTTCTTCGCCATCTTTAACCGCATGAAAGTTCTCAACAGCTTTTGGCCCATAAAATGCCTCAAGAAGCCTCTTTGCAAAGCTCGTACCTATGACCTGAGCTTTATAGCCATTGAGCTCAAGGACTTTAGGGAGAGAACCGCTGTGGTCAGGCTCAGTGTGGTGAACTATTATGTGTGTTATCTCTTTGGGATCAACAAGCTTTGAAAGTGCTTTTATAAATTCTTCAGCATAGTCCTTTTTCCAAGCGTCGAAAAGTACAACAGCATCATTTAGCTTTAAGAGATAAGCGTTGTAGGTTATCCCTTCTGGAATCTCCCAAGTTGCCTCGAAGTATCTTATTTGGTCGTCATCAACCCTTAGCAGATAAAGCTCAGGTTCATCAAGGATTCTCTCAATCCAAACCCTTGGCATTTGGTTCACCTACTTGATAGTAAGGTTTCGAGATTAATAAGTGTTTGTACCCAAAATGAGAATTTAAAGGGATTTTTGAGATATTCTGATCAAAATGACATAAAAATAATGAAAAAGAGTTCACTCCTTTGGAAGCTCCTTATAGCAGAACCACCAGTCGTAGCACTCGATTTCTCCCTTGGCCTTTGCCTCTTCCCTCTGCTTCTTTTCTTCAGTCGTTGATGCTGGCGGGATGATAACTTTGTCGCCAATGAGCTCGTTGTTTGGCCACTTGTGTGGAAGTGCAACGCCTTTCTCATCGCTGACCTTGAGTGCCTTAACTAATCTGAGTATCTCGTCCCAGTCTCTTCCAACTTCGGCTGGATAGTAGACAATTGCCCTTATGATGCCCTTGTCGTCAACGATGAAGACTGCTCTTGCCGTGTTTGTTGCGCCGCTTGGAATCATACCAAGCTTGTCAGCGAGCTCACCGCGGTCGTCAGCTATGATTGGAAAGTCAATCTCAACACCAAGGTTTTCCTTTATCCATTCTATCCACTTAATGTGGCTAAACACTTGATCAACACTGAGTCCAATGGGTTCAACACCTAATTTTCTGAACTCCTCAACTCTCTGCTGCATTGCATAGAACTCAGTTGTACAGACTGGTGTAAAGTCCGCTGGGTGGCTGAAGAGAACAAACCACTTGCCCTTCTCTATGAAGTAGTCGGGCAACTTTATCACTCCATGGGTTGTCTTAACTTCAACTTCTGGGAACTTTTCACCTATCACTACCATTTCAATCACCTTTGTTTGTTTTTTCATTATAACCTAAACAGTTCGAATATATAAATTTTTTGGTTCGTTTAACATTACTTATGTTGTCGAATATCTAAAGCAAATTTTTAAGATTTGGGAATTCAAAATTTTAAAATATTCCCAAAATTGTTGACAATTTGAGAAAATTAACCGAAAAAGTTGTCAAAAATTTAGAAATTAAAATGCTTATATTGTTTAAATTTTCCTTACCTCAACCCAAGCTGAGTGATATGCCTGATGCATTCCGAAAGGCTTTGTAGAGCACAACACCTTTAGGAACGTCTTCAGTTAATTTTACATTTTTCTTTTGAAAGCCTTGGGGCGGGGATACAGTAAACCACCCAACGAGTATTGAATCACCGAAACCCCTTTAAGTCTTGCCAGCGTAATAGGGCCTCGAAGAGGCCACCAAAGAACAACCCGATGAGATGAGGGGTTTCACGTTACCCTCCAGCATTGGAGGGTTGACGCTGTTAAGCGTCCTTTCAAAAACCGCCTTCAAGCGGTTGAAAACTCTAAGGGGTGGCCTTTGAGCGATAACCCCAAACCGCTTTGTGGTAGGGGTAACGGGCCCAAGACCGGGCCTGCGGGCTGAACCTCATGGTGATGGGCCCGCAAACCTCCCCGCCATTGGTGAGGAGTTGACTCGTTGGAACCCTCGCAAAGGGGAGGAGGTCAGTTACTGAAGAAAACAGTGGAAGAAAAAAGCCAAAATCAGCCCCTAAACTTGGGTCTCTGGGAAAGCAATAACGGCAGAGGTCTTGGCTTGTATGGGAAGCCCTCTGTCTTCTGCCTTATCTCCTTTATTAGATCCTCAAGTTGCATCTCATACTGCCTACCATCTTCTCTCTTTCTGACAGTAATAATGCCCTGCCTTTTCTCGTTCTCACCAACTACAATAATGTATGGAATCCATTCTTTCTCTGCTCTTCTAATCTTCTTTGTCAATCTATCACTTGTGTCGTCAACATCTGCTCTAATCTTTGCACCTTCAAGCCTTCCTGCAATGTAAAGGGCATAGTCCAAATACTCCTCGCCAACTGGAATAACCCTGACCTGAATTGGGCTGAGCCAGAGAGGATACATTGGCTTCTTTCCTTGATTTCTAAGCTTTGCCTGTTTTTCAAGTATTGCATACATTACCCTCTCAATTGCACCGCTTGGTGAGCAGTGGAGTATAAGCGGGTACTTTTCTTTTCCATCTTCGTCATAATATGTAATCCCAAATCTCTCCGCGTTTTCAACATCGATCTGCACTGTTGAAAGAGCGGCAGCTTTGTCTAAGTTGTCAACGAAGTTGAACTCAAACTTGAGGATGAAGTAGAAGAATCTTTGCTTCCACATCTCAATTAGGACTGGCTTTCCGATAATTTTAACAAGCTCAATTATGAAGTCTTTGTTCTCGTTCCAGAAGTCCTCTGTGAATCTTATTGCAACCTCATAATCCTCTGGTGTAAGTCCAACGCCCTTAAGAACCTCCATGCTTAACTTATACTGCTTCTTAAACTCCTCCATTGCCTGCTTTAAGTCCTTAGCGACTGTGTGCATATCTGGCATTGTGAATGCCCTAAGTCTCCTGAGACCACTCAACTCACCTCTTTTCTCTCTTCTGAAGGAATACCTTGTGAGCTCGTACATTCTCAATGGTAAGTGCTTGTAGCTTATTGTTGCATCTTTCTTTATGAGGAACTGACCAAAGCAAGCGGCAAATCTAAGGAAGTACTTCTTATCACCACTCTTGACAATGTACTGCCTTGCTGGGAATCTGTTTAGATACTTTTCAAGGGCCGGGTGTTCAAAGTCATACATTATTGGCGTCTCAACTTCCATGGCACCATACTCTATGACTTTCTCCGTAACATACTGCTCAAGCAGTGACTTGATGAGCCTTCCCTTTGGATAGTATCTTAAGTTTCCTGGGTCACTTCCCGGCTCGTAATCAACTAATTCTTGTTCAAGCATTATCTTAACGTGAGGCGGCTCCTTCTCCGCTATTCTGCTTTTGCTTATCTCGTAGTTTGCAAACTTCTTGAGGTTCTCATAGCCGGTGAAGTCGAACTTATCAACCTCAATCAGCTCACCCTCCGGTGTGAGGATATACCAGTAGCTGACAAGCTCTTCTTCTTTCTTCAAAGCTTCTGGAATCTCTTCCTCTTTCTTAACCTCTCCAGGAACTACTGTCCTCGAAAGCTCTGCCAATGGGTGGCCTTTACATGAAATTCTAAATGCCTTGTAATATCCAAATGGTGCCCTCTTAACGTTGAAGTCTTCTTCCTTGAGCTTCTCCTCAATTGCTTTGAGGATTTTAAGGGCAGCATCTGGTGAAGCTAATTCACTGCTTAAGTGGGCAAAGGGATAGACAAATATGTTTTGGGCTTTGACCTGAGAGGCAACATCTTTAATCTCAGCGACAGCCTTCTCAACAACTTCCTCAGGATTTTGTTCATCAACCTTCTCAACACTTACAAAAACAGCGAGAACTTCGTCGAGCCTTCCTTTCTTTTGCTCTTTGCTTATCTCCTCGGGCTTTTTCAAAGCCTTGTCTTTAACCTCATACTCAAGATAATCGCTGTGGATTAGAAGCATCCTCATCTTTATCACCATCCAAGCCTTTTGAGGAACTTACTAAAATAATTTCTAAGCTTCCTTATAAAGATGATGTTATGAGTGAGGAGTTCACATTTATGCATTAACCATTCAATACTGCACTTAACTCCAAGCTTCATCCATTTTCAATTCCATTTCTCTTATCTCTTATTTCAAAAGCACTTAATTCATGGAAAATTCTATAAATAATTTGCGTGGAGTTAGTTTTGAGTGAGGTGATTGTATGGTTGAGAGCGTTCACGGTATTGTTCGGCGTATTGAAAAGATTGAGAGGGAGCTCGAAGAGCTTAAGCTTGAACTGCTCAAGTTGCAGATCGAGAGGGAGGAGCCCGAGGTTATTGCTGATGAACTTTATGAAGAACTTGTAAAGAAAGCCGAACATTTGAAAAAACATCAAGATGAAGGGTTAACCGCTGAAGAAGCCATCAAAGAACTGACAGAGTAAGGTGAAGGTAGTGTATAATGTCATTGTAAGCAAGGACGTTATTAAGAAGGCAAAGAAGTTCCTCAAAGCAGCACAACGCAGAAAGCTGGCTGAATTTATTGAAGCATTGAAAGCTAACCCCTATCCCAAGCCACCTTACGATTTAAAGCCCGTTAAAGGTGAGAAAACAAAGAAAACAAACACCTATCGCTTCAGAATAGGCGACTATAGGGTATTCTACACTGTTTATTGGGATGAAAAAATCATTATAATTACAGATATCCAGCCAAGAGAAAGCGCATACAAAAAGCGATAATCAATATCCTCTTTGCCCATAAGCTTAAAAGACCAGATTGTTAAAATTCACTGGGGTGTGAGGGATGGATGTTGAAAATAGAAAGAAAGAATCAGCGAAAAACGGCGATTTTGTTCTTCCAGGGGATTATCTTGGAATTATCGAAGAATTTCTCCCCGGGGATGGAGTTATTGAAGAAAATGGGGAGCTTTATGCAACGAGAGCTGGAAAAGTTAAAATAAACCAAGAAAAAATGGAAATAAGCATTGTTCCAGTTACGGATACCCCTCCAATTCCAAAAGTTGGACAGATTGTTATTGCAAAGGTAATTGAAGTAAAACCGCAAGCAGCAATTGTTCAGCTCCTCAGAATAGAAGGAAGAGAAGATTATAGGGAAATAGCAACATCAAAGCTTGCTGGTATCCACATCTCCCAAGTAAAAGAAGGTTTTGTTGAGGACATGAGTAAAGAATTCAAAATAGGGGACATAGTGAGGGCAAGGGTTTTGACTGATGAAAAGAGTCCAATTCAGCTAACCACAAGAGCTCCAGATTTGGGAGTTGTTTTTGCATTGTGTTCAAACTGTAAAACACCACTGGTGCGGAAAGGGAATCAGCTCATATGCCCCAAGTGTGGAAAAATTGAAACAAGAAAGCTCTCCACATTTTACAGGAAGATTCGAGTATAGGTGTTAAAAGATGAAAGCCAAGAAGGTAATTGTTATCCATGTGAAGGATGATGTAGAAAAGGAAGAATTCATGAGAGAGCTTCAAAAGCTTAATCTACCCGCTTTTATATACGTCCATGGAAAGCTTAACTCTCTGAAAATTAACATACAAGGAACCAAAGATGAAATAAGAGATGCAATTTATAAGATTAAGGACATTCACAGAAGAGTCCGTTCTCGTCTGTATGCAAACAGACGTGGTCTTTACAGATACGTGCTGGATGATATATTTAGAGAAGCAGGTATTAGCATTTCAGCTCCAATTCTGCTGAGAACCCTTGAGTTGATGGGAGAAACTATCGAATTTAAGGACAATGAACTTGAGACCTCAATGCCATGGAATGAAATAGTTAATCTAACAAGAAAACTTGGAGAGTATCTTGCGGACATTTCACTCCAGACCACAAGACAGATAAGGGAAGTGGTTCTGCCTTTAGCTGTTGTTTTTGACATGGATCCCGAGGAAATTCTTGACCTTATGGTCAAGGTTGGAGTGGCTGAGTATAAAGAGGATAAGTTTAAATACGAACTCGTGAAGAACAAAGAGCAGGCTATGAAAATAATGTTAAAACATTTAACAGGTGAGGAAAATGAAGATTGAAGTTATTAAGCGTGAAAGGAATGTCATGGAGTTTTATCTCGTTGGAGAAGACCATACATTTGCCAATCTACTCAATGAAGTTCTTCATGAAAATAAGCATGTCACATTTGCTGGATATACCATTGAACATCCAATCCTTACAGCAAGAAAGCCAAAGTTCAGAGTTGTCACTGATGGCAAGATAACTCCAGAGAAGGCTCTGGAAGAAGCAGCTCAGAAAATATTTGACAGAGCTAAAGAAGTCCTTAAGGCCTGGGAAAAGGCTATTAAGAAGTGATTTTTGTTTCTCAATTTTTGGTTATTTTCAGCCAATTTTCAAATTTTAACTCGTAAAATATAGACCAAAAAACTTAAGTTTTGGGCAGTTTTCAGACCGAATATGAAATATTCGAAAGACTTCACAGACAAGAATCTTTCAAAGTTCGGTGATTCCCTTGTTAATTTCATATTCTCCTTGGCATTAAGTGAGTATTTGGGATATCCATCAGCTGGAAGGGTTCCAAACTCTTCTCTGGCTTTAGCACTTGAGAGAGCTGGACTTACCCACCTAATACCTCCAAGAACGGACAAACATGGAAAAGGTGATATAGCAGAGGCGATAATAGCCTATGCTTGGTTTGAGGGGAAGATTACAGTTGAGGAAGCTGCTGAGATAATTAAGGATAACCTCACTCCAGATGTTCTGCATTTCACAAGAAAAAAGGAAGTTATTGGAATAGCATTTGGGGAACTGCTGAAGCTGATAAAGGAAAGGTTAAGGCTTTAGATACTTGTCAGGATTTCAATCAGTGTCTGCTTATCCGGCAGTTTTGCAAATTTATCAGGGTCTTTGACCTTCAGCAACAAGGGAACATCACCGAACAGTTTAAGAACTTTTCCAAAGGGTATCTTACCCTCTCCGGGTAGGAGATGCAAATCACCAACTCCATAAGCGAGAGCATCTTCTGGTTTAACCTGGGGGGTCAATTTGCCGAAATTATCATGTATCATCAGAATCACTGTCTTTTCTGTGCCAAGTTTGACATCTTCAAGGAGTTTGTTTTCATCTCCCTGAGCACTCAGGAACGCATGTGCCACATCAAGTGCGAATCCCACATTGTCTCTATCAACGTTGTCTATAACATAAAGTGTGTCTTTAACGCTGAATGTGTTTTCAAGTGCTATTTTAATGCCAAACTTACCCACCATATCTGCGAGCTGCTGGATCGCTTCAATCTCCAAATCAAGTCTGCCCGTTTTTCCACTTTGCATGACTATTATTTTTGCTCCAAGTTTTATTGCAACATCAGCAACTGCCTTTGCAACCTTAAAATGCCTTGAGTAGTAGATATGGTCCCTTAAATTTACAGAGATAGGCATTCTAACTATGTAATTTATTCCTACACCTTTCAGTGCAGCCTCCACTGAACGAAGCTTTTTTTCCACAACCTCGCCGTTTTTTATTAGCCCAAGAGCATGTGGAAATATCTGGACAAAGTCATACTTCTTAATTTTCACATCTGCTAAGACTGAGGGTAAGCTCTTGTCCTTATTCACAAAGTGAGGATAAATGCTGACTCCAATTTCCATCTTTCACACCTGCCTCTGTTTCCCCATGTATTATATAAAAATCTTTGGCACCACATTTAAAAGTTTCCAGCATAACTTTAATGTTAGGTGATGCTATGGATAAAGAGGAAATCTGGAAGTACCTTACGTTCATCCTAACTCTTCTTCTTGCATTGGCAGTTGTTAGCAATGTACTCCTCTACACCCAGAACAGCGAGCTTCAAAAGGCATTAGTAACGAACAGAACAACAGAGGTCAAGGTTGAAGTTCCAAATATAACAGTTCAAACTTCTACAGGTAACATAACTGCATTGCAGGCTAAAATTGAGGAACTTCAACAGCAAATTGAATATCTTAAAGAACAGCTGAGAAAAAGGCAACCCGTTAGAGCAAACACAACAATAGCCATAGTACCCATAATGGGTCCAATAGATGAGAACGTGGCACTGGATGTGGTTTCAAAAATCAGACAGATAAAGGAGAATGAAAGTATAGGTGGAGTTTTACTATGGATTGAGAGCCCAGGGGGATATGTGGGCCCAGTAAGGGTGATTCACAAAGAGCTGAAAAAGCTCAGCTATAGTAAGCCAGTTGTTGCATATACCGGGGGGTATGCGGATTCAGGAGGATACTTCATAGCCTGTGTCGCCGATAAGATAATTGCAGACCCTTTGGCAGAAGTTGGTGGCATTGGAGTCCTATATGTTCATTATGATCTCGAGCAGTATTATGCTCAAAATGGAATTAAAGTTAATGTCTTTAAAACTGGGAAATATAAGGATATGGGGGCAGAGTGGAGGGATCTAACACCCGAAGAAAGGGAGATGATAAAAAACATCATAGATACATACTTCCAAGACTTTCTCCAGGTGGTAAGTGAAGGAAGACATCTTGACATGAACACGACAAAGAAATATGCAACTGGTCAAACATGGTTTGCAACGGATGTTAAGGGCATTCTTGTGGACGACACTGGGGATCTTGAATATGCAATCAAAGTTCTTGAACAGCTCATGGGTGTCAAAACTGCCAAGGTTGTTCTGTATGATGCTCAAAGGACAGATTTTGGAATCTATGAGAGCTCATCCCTCTACATGCCGGCTAATTATGTTTACTCTTACATAAGGGGGTGAGCTCATGCAGTGTGAGGAAAAGCTTGAGGTTTTTGAGAATGGATTTGAGGATGGAAAATTCAATTTGAGGATAGAGTTCTGTGGGAGTGATGCCAGAAAAATCCTGCTGGCGATTATTTATGAGCTATGTCTCCAAGATTATGGAAGAGAGTACGTTTATCCATTCGAATGTGCAAAGGAATTTTGGGGTATTTACATGGATGCCAGCGAACTTCAAGCAGAGGAACTCAAGCTTAGCAAGCCCAAATTTGTGAGTAGAGCAGTTATCGACAAGCTTGAGGCGATTTTGGAGAACATTGAAGCTCCGAGAGAAGTAAAAGAGAGCATCGACTTTGAAAAAGCAGAAATCTACAAGCTTAAGGATGGGCTTTTAGCTTTGGGGAAGAACTTTCTGCTTGACGGCATTAAAAATCGTCTGTTCCTTTTTAATAAGCCCTCTGCAGGGGAGTTGATACTGAGATACATAGGGAGATGGTGACATGAAAACCGAAACTCTTGTCTGGATTGGGATTTCCCTTATTATACTTTTCTTAGTGTGGCGTACTGTTGAGCCCTTGATCTCTCCGATAATATTCAGCCTTGCAATGGCTTACATATTTCATCCATTTCACATGCGACTCTCTCAAAAATTTGGAAATAAAAAATCTGCGGTTATGCTTACTGCAATGATGGCACTTTTTACAGGAGTTCTTCTCATAGGAGCTGCATTATGGCTGAGAGATGTTCTGAATTATCTGTATATTTACATAGGAGACTTCTTCACTTGGCTTTTGGGTGTGAATATCCCCTTTGGAATAGGAGAAAGCATCCAAGTGCTTTCAAAGACCATTCCAGAAAAACTTGGAGATATTCTACTTGGATACACTTTCTCCCTTCCAAAATTCACGTTGCAGGCAATAGTTTTTCTTGCGCTATTTTATGCCATTTTGACAAACTCAGAATTCCTTGCAATGGAAGTCTATCGTCTTCTTCCAAAGGAAAACAGAGATCTTGGCATACGTCTCGTTGAAAGAGCTAAGATAACTCTTAATGCAATTCTGAGAACCTGGCTAATGCTCAGTGTTCTCAAGGGTATCTTTCTTACCGTTGGTTTTGTGCTGTTTGACATAACACCTGTCAGCGGTGCAATTGCCGCCGGAATACTGTGCATAGTGCTTGAACTTTTGCCCGTAATTGGAGGCTGGATACTCTGGATAATCGGCGCCATATATTTAATCAAAACTGGAAACATAATCTCTGGTATACTCTTCGCAATATATGGAGCAATTTTTATCTCACCAATACCAGACATAACTATAAAACCAAAGCTTGTTGCTGAGGGTGCAAAGGTTAGCTCAGTAGTTGCATTAATAGGCATTTTTGGTGGAATAATGTCCTTTGGGATAAAGGGAGTTATAATTGGACCTGTAGCTTTGGGACTGCTTGTAACACTGCTGGAAGAGTGGAAAGAGCAAGAGAAAGGAACTTTAGGTCAAGAATCTACACAACCTTCCAAAGCTCGTCACTCAAAGGCTGCTTGAGCTCTTCTTCTTTTCTTTCCTTTATGATTACCCTTTTCCTCTTATCCTCAAGGAATTCCCCAATTATTGAAGCGGTGATATTTTCCTTGCCAAGGGCAGCGATGATACCCTCTGCCTTTTCCTTTGGTGCTGAAATTAAAAGTGCTCCTGAACTTATCAATGCCAAAGGATCCAAGTTGAAATACTCACAGATTTTTTTCGTTTCTTCTGCTATTGGGATAGAATCGTAATGCACCCTAAAGCCCAATCCAGAGGCTTCTGCCATCTCATGCAACCCATTGGCAATTCCTCCCTCTGTAGGATCATGCATTGCATTTACTCCAATTTCATTCGCTATTAACGCCTCTTTTACAACACTTATATTCCAAAGAAAGGCTTTTGCCCTCTCAACGAATTCTCTTCCGAATACTTTAACCAACTCCTCCTCCCGTTCACTTGCTATGATTGCTGTTCCTTCAATTCCTGCTCCCTTTGTGAGAATAATTGCATCCCCTGGTTTTGCATTTCCAGCATACACAAGCTTATTTTTTTTAACCTCGCCAAGCATTGTGCCAACAACTATCGGCCTCTTTAAGCCAGGAGTAACTTCGGTGTGTCCGCCGATGATTGCAATGCCAAGTTCTTTCGCACTTTTATCAATATCCTCCATTATTTCCTTTAGAAGACTCTCATCAGCATTTTCAGGCAGAAGAATTGAAACTAAAAACCACTTTGGCTTTGCTCCAAAAGTCGCAACATCATTTGCATTCACATTGACCGCATAAAAGCCTATATGTTTTTCTGCGCCTGTTATCGGATCTGTAGATGCTACGAGGACTTTATCGCCAAAGTCAACAGCGGCGGCATCAACACCAATTCCTGATCGAATGACAACATCCCTTCCCTGAGCACCTAAGTGCTTAAAAACTATTTTTTTAAGTTTCTCTGGTGGAACTTTTCCAACAGGCAACATTTTTCATCCCAAATGGAGTGCCATTTTAAAAATATAAACATTGTCTTATGTGGATGTTTAATTCTGTAATTGTTGAATTGTTTAATTAATCCGCATGAGTAGGTACCTCTCTTGGAGTTAAAGAATATAGAAAACTAATGAAAAAGGCATGTCCAGCTTTTTGAGCGCTTAACCGTTTTTCACTCTTTTTAGATTTCCATTTGTACTTTTCTTTTATGTGTTTTATGAATTCCTGAATCTTTGAATATGTAAAACCAATGCCTTTTGAGATTAAACTTAAGCGTCTTTGGATCTCGCAACTTCACCAGATGCCTAACATTCATGCTGATCAAATAATGAGACTTTGATGCATAAACAACATTCAAAAACTTGACATCGTCAACATGACCAACCAACTTAACAAGCTCTCTATCCTTTTCAAACTCGACTCTTGGAGAAACTCGCTTAGTATGATCCAGCACCAAATGATAAATAGCCTTAGCCTTTTCAGGCTTTCCAACAAGCAGACCAATAACTGCGAGCGTCTCTTTCATCTCCTTAATAGTCTCCTTAGAACCATAATTAACCAACTTGTCTTCACTAAGGAGAGTTAAAATCTTCCAAGAAGGACTCCGTTTAACATCTCTCGATTTTAAAGCACTGATTAGAATAGAAGTGTCTAAAACAACCTCAAGCTTAAGCATTTAAATTACTCCAAGCTTCTTAAGCTTTGCCTCAATCCTCCTAAACTTCCTCAACTCTCTTCTTGCAACTTCAAGAAGCTCCTCAGTGCTCATTTTAACTGACTTCTTATCCTTCACAATAATCTTCCATGCCTTTTCATCACTCATCGGTTTATCAATCTCGCTCATCAACTCTCTAACCTGGAAAAACCAGATGACATCTTCTGGTTTTTCCTTTATGGCTTTGGCAAGACCATCAACAATTGACTCAAACACTTTTCGATCAGCACTCTTAACAGCCATCCAACTCACCACTCTAACCTTCGCACTAATTATTTAAAAATTTGGTGAAAAAGAGAAAAAGCCTCCAAGGCAACTTATTGAAAATTAAACTCCATCTAAAATAGAAGTCTATGAGCCGAGACACTACAGGTTCTCAAAGATTTCAATTCTCTTAGAGTCTTATTGGAATCATGCTGGAGTATATCGAGGAATATATACAATACCTCATTTCAATTCTCTTAGAGTCTTATTGGAACTTTTAATAATCCTTCCCTCGTTGATCTAAGCCTTATATTTCAATTCTCTTAGAGTCTTATTGGAACTAGTTGGTATAAAAAAGAAAAAGCTTATTTTCCCAATATTTCAATTCTCTTAGAGTCTTATTGGAACCGGTGGGACAAAGGGTGGTTTGCTGGCTCACTTGGACTATTTCAATTCTCTTAGAGTCTTATTGGAACAAATAAAGGAATACTTTATCGTTAAAAGTGAAATGAATTTCAATTCTCTTAGAGTCTTATTGGAACAAACAGAACAGCAAAAAATGGAAAAATAGCAGTGAAATTTCAATTCTCTTAGAGTCTTATTGGAACTGAGATAGGTTATTGTTCTATACTGGTCTGTACCACTATTTCAATTCTCTTAGAGTCTTATTGGAACCTTTAGCTGTAAGAACATCAAATAAATTCTTAGTGTCTATTTCAATTCTCTTAGAGTCTTATTGGAACGGATCCATGCTGCAAAAATGAACAGGTGTTTAACCAAATTTCAATTCTCTTAGAGTCTTATTGGAACTTCACACAGAATCGATAGACATAGAATTAGAAGCTGATTTCAATTCTCTTAGAGTCTTATTGGAACTGCATTTTCAATTGCAAACTTGAGCCATGCTTTTGAGATTTCAATTCTCTTAGAGTCTTATTGGAACAGGTTGCAATTTTGCTTTATTTCTTCAATGAGATTATAAAAATGCTTGAATTATAAAAGCTTTTCGCTGGAGGGGTAATAACAAAGCCATAGTAAGCCTTGGATTTAGACGCTGTCATCGTCTTTTCATTATAAATTCATTTCACAACTTGCAGTAATTTTCAATGTACAAAAATGTCAGAGAGACTTCCAACATTCAAGAAACCCTTTAATCCCAAAAATCTAACTTCTTCAGCTTTTAATCTTAAAATGGTCAAGTGTCCATGAGGAAAGCATACTAAAGAAGCTCTTAAAAACCCCAAATCCAAACGTGCACATTCAAAACGTTACAATCTTAACAAAAATTTGCAACATAACGTAATTTCCTAACAAACAATTACCAAAAACCTCCAAAGAACTCTCAGGACAATATTCCAGAAAAGAAAACTGCAAAGACTCAAAAACAACAAAAACAAAAAAATAACGAGAACCGAAAATTATTCAACAAGCATCTTAAGCTTTCTCAGCACATCCTCTGGAGATTCCCCAAATATCAGCACCATTGCTTCCTTTCCCCAATCACCAAGGTGATATATTATATCTGGTCTTTCACTTAGTCTTTTTATTGCCCTTTCAATGCCCCAAGGAATTGTTGCACCTTCTTTAGCTTTTATCTCCTCTGGCTCTTCTCTTCTGTCATAGAATGAAACTTTAAATCCAATTTTTTGAGCTCTCTCAATTAAGCCTTTGCTGTACCTCAAATTAAGGGCACTTCTAATCTCTGGATAAAGCTCCATGAACTTTAGAACGGCTCTTGCTATGTGGCTTGATGCTCCGAATTCTACACTACCAACTGCTTTTACCGTATTTCCAAATCTTACAATACGCCCCTTAACTCCAGCCACATCCTTAGGAGTTCTTGCATAAAGCCTTGGTAATGCATAAACAAAGTTCATGCCTACTTCTGGTACATGAGGCAAAATTCTGTCTCCAATTCTCTCAAGCTCCCTTACAGCTTTTGTTAGGCTTTCATAGACCCGCCATTTCTCCGCTGGGATTTCAATCCAAACATTTTGATTAACTGGACAGTGTCCTTTCCCAATTCTTGCACCATAAAAGATGCCCATCGTTATGAACTCTTTTGCAACCTCAATTGCTTCCTCTAAGTCCTTCCCTTTTGCTAAGTTTGCAGTTATCGCTGCTGAAAATGAGCACCCTGTCCCATGGGTGCAACCTTCAACAAAAGGAGCCCTGTATTCCCTAAACTTCCCATCATAATAAAGCACATCAACAGCTTCACCGAGGTTTAGGTGTCCCCCTTTTACTACTGCCGCTTTCGCTCCCAGCTCTTCAACAATAATCTTTGCCGCCTTTTTTGTATCCTCGAGAGTTTCAATTTTAATACCGCTCAGCTTTTCAGCTTCTGGCTTATTTGGCGTCACAACTGTTGCCAGGGGGATTATTTCCTTAATAAGAGCATCCATTGCATCTTCTCTCAAAAGAGGAGCTCCACTCTTAGCGATCATCACTGGATCAACTACAAGTGGGAATTCATACCTCTTCACAGTCTTTGCGACAGCCTTTATTATTTCAGCGTTACTCAGCATTCCTGTCTTAGCTGCATCAACTCCTATGTCGTCTGCAACTGCCTCAATCTGCTTTGCCACAACCTCTGGAGATACATCATAAATCGCTCTAACCTCTTGAGTGTTTTGAGCTGTGACTGATGTTATTGCCACTAAGCCATGAACTCCAAAGGCTGAAAAAGTTTTAAGATCAGCTTCAATGCCAGCGCCTCCCCCACTATCGCTCCCTGCTATCGTTAGAGCGGTTTTTACATACTTTCTGGCATTCACACTACTCACCTCTCAGATATTTATCAATTATCTTTCTCATTTCTTCAGTTGCCTTTTTCACATCCTCAGCACCAACTATGGCAGAAATAACCGCTATCCCATCAACACCAATTTCCAGAACTTTTCTAACATTTTCGTGATTTATTCCCCCTATCGCAACAACTGGAATTTTTACTGACTCAACTATCCTCTTCAATCCTTCTAAACCCAGAACTCTGGCATCCTTCTTTGTTTTTGTTGGAAAGACTGAGCCCGCACCAAGATAGTCAGCACCATCTTTTTCTGCCTTCAGAGCTTCCTCCAAACTGTAAACCGAGGCGCCTATAATTAAGTTTGGAGCAAGTTCTCTGGCTATAGAGACCGGCATGTCTTCTGGACCAAGCTGAACGCCATCTGCATCAACTGCCAGAGCCACATCAAGCCTGTCATCAACAAAAAACAATGCATCATATTCTTTTGTTATCTTTCTGAGCTCTTTTCCGACTTTGATCATCTCCCCAGTTGGTGCATTTTTAATCCTCATCTGTATTGCAGTTGCTCCTCCTTCCAGTGCGGCGTTCACAGTTTCTATCTCATCTCTAAGCCTTCTATCGGTGATGACATAAAGCCTAAGCCTTTTTCTAAGGTTCAACTTTCCTCACCTTTGCCCGTTCATTTATTAACTCTCCATCAATTCTATAGAGCCAGTCATAGAGCTTTACATGAAAGCTTCCTGGATATTTAGCTTCCTCATAAGCCTTCTCAGCTACGATTCCAAAGACTACCAATGCAGATACAGCAGCCCTTAGAGGTTCTTCAACAGCCGCAAAAGCGCCAGTTATTGCAGTGACCATGCACCCTGTCCCCGTAACTCTTCCCAGCATCTCATGTCCGTTATATATAGCATAAACTTCCCTACCATCACTCACATAATCAACGGGACCAGTAACAGCTACAACAGTGTTAAACTCCTTTGCTGCAATAAAAGCCAGCTCTTTAGCTTTGTCCTTTTCATATGCTGCCGAATCAACACCCCTTGTTTTTCCATGTTCACCAAGCAAAGCTGCTATTTCACCAAAATTGCCACGAAGGATCGTTATATCTCCTGTCTCAAGTAGTTTTAGAGCTGTTTCGGTTCTCAGCTTAGTAGCTCCAGCTCCAACTGGGTCGAGAATTATGGGCTTTTTCATCTCGCTGGCAATTTTAACAGCTTTTTCCATTGAGGAAATCCAGTGCTCATCGAGGGTTCCAATATTAACCACAAGGGAATCCGCTATTCTCAGCATATCCTCAAGCTCATCTTTGGCATGTGACATTACGGGCGAAGCTCCAAGAGCTAAGAGAACGTTAGCGGTTGTGTTCATCACTACAAAATTTGTAATGTTCTGAACAAGCGGTTTTCTTTTTCTAACTTTTTCCAAAGCTTCAGCTATCCACTCCATGTTATCACCTCTCCACCAAGTAATAGAGAACGCTCACCAAAATGAAGGTTGGAATGCTTGAGCCAAGCTTAAAGCCAATATCGCTCAAAACTGGAATGTGAATCCCAAACAGCCCCTCAACTGCAAGCAGCATGTAGAACACAAATCCCAATGTCCAGATTGCCAAAGCTTTCGAATTATACCCAGCAAACTTCCCGTTTTCATCTAAGAGCTCCTCAGCGTTGTATCCCTTCTTGATGAGGAAATAGTCGGTTGTCATTATTGCAGTTAGGGATACAAATGCTCCTCCAATTAGCAAGAGAAAGCTTTCATACTGGTCCACTGGGAATACCAAAGCCAACAAAGTCCCCAATGCTCCAACAAGCAGAACTTGCTTTCTTGCATCTGCTCTTGGCGAGATATTCTTATAGGTTATTGCCGCTGAATAAACATCAAGGAAAGTTGTGGTCACTGTGGAAAATACTATTATTAGCATTGCAGGGATTCCAACTCCATATGCTACTATTATTCCAATTGGGTCGCTCTCTCCTATTGCCATGTTTGTCAGCGCTCCAACAAAGTAAAACAACGATGACGAGATAAAGTAACCTATGTATGTTCCCCAGAATGCTGAACCTTTGTCCTTAGCGAATCTTGAATAATCCGCTATAAGGGGTGCCCATGAAAGAGGCATTGCAATAACTAAGTCAAGAGCTAACATCGTTCCTATCTCCCCCGTTCCGGGCTTTGAGAGTAGTTCACTAAGCGGGAACTGCTTCAGCGTTACATAAGTTAGCCAGATGCTCAGCACAAGGAGCAAAGCTGCTGCCGCTTTTTCCAACTTATCCCAGTTCTTTGGCCCAATGTAAGTCCATGCAGTTACCAGCAAACCGAGAAGAACCACCCAAAGAGCATAACTTTCAAAACCAAAGTGCTTTGAGATGGCATTCATTGCATTTGCACCGACGATCAGCATTATTGCCGTCCAGCCTATGAGCTGGAGGTAGTTTAGAATCGAGGGCAGGATTGAGCCTTTTATTCCCAAAGCTCCTCTTGAAAGCACCATCGTTGGAACTCCGGTTTCTTCACCTTCAATCGCTATAAGTCCCATAATTGCATTGCCAATTAGGTGTCCGATGATGATTATGGCTATTGCCGCTCCTAACGAGAGAGCTGGAGTTAATAAGGCTCCAGCCCAGAACTCTGCAATGCTTATCCCAGCACCGAACCAGATTGCAAAGAGCGTTAAGAATGTAAAGGTTCTCTCAAATGTCGGTTTTATATCGTACCCACCATTCATAGTGCCCACCATCATAGGCTCTCCCCATACTATTTATAACTCTTTTGTAAAATTTTACAACTTGATTATACAAAGCCTTAAAAAGATACTATCCAAGTACTATATGCTGGATGACGAGCGGTTTCGGAACTGAGAAGTGATGATACCAGCTATCGCCGACAGCTCATTTCTTTTGTAAGATACAACACCAACAACACAAGAATAACAACCACAAAAATCTCCCCCACCAATTTTATCCTTGGTTTTCCATATCCCCCAAAGCTCCCACTCCGAACGTCCATTAAAAGAAGCAACATAGCGTAGTCCTCAGTGCAACCTCTATTTTGATAGTCTCCAGCAAGCTCACTCTCACATTTAAGGGAGCTGTAATTTCTCAAAAGCTCATCTATAGCTCTTGTTTCACCAGCAAGATAATACCATAGCAAAGCAGTTGCAGAGGGTCTTATGGAGTCGCTCCACCAGTCGTAATGTGGGTAAAGCTTAAAATTGTAGCATCCTTTGCCGCATTTTTGAATTTCAGCGCAGTCAACGCGCATATAACTTCTGTTTGTGAGCCTCTTGAAAAGAAATATATTCACCTCTGGCTCCCAACTAACTTCCTCTGGAACCGTGAAGTTCAGGCTTCCACTTATTGTAAAATTCTTTTCAAGCGCTTTAAACTTCAAGCTTCTGCTCAAGAGATAGTAAAAGGTTCCGTTTTCGGCTATTTGGCTCAAGTTGGTTCCTTTGAATAAGACGCTCAGAGAATAGTTTTCTTTTGAGTTCCAGAATAAGTCTGTCGAAATGTGGAGTGTGTAATCACCAGCAGGGGAAATCCTCGTTTTGTTCAGAATGGATACCATAAACCTAACGGCACTCTGATTAATCTCTAACCCTTCTTCTTTAATGAGCACCAGAGGAACCACTAAGCTTTCAAAAGGCTCTCTATGATAAAAGTGAACGCTTGGAAAGCCAAGTTGATAGAATGGAAAGTTGTACTTCCATTTGGGTGTTTCGTTTTCGAGGAGATATGCCAAATAATCTTTGTTAATCAAATTCTCAGGCTTAAGGTTTGAGTTTAGCCACTGCAAGGACTTTGATACGTTATATCCCAATCTATGGAGAAGTGCGACAGTATAAGCTGTGGCAACTAAGCTGGGCTTTTCTCTGAATCCCCACACTTTTTCAGCCTCTTCACAGCTCGAAAATCCCACTTTGGAAGAAGACACCGTATAAACATACGTCCAGTATGTGCCGTTCTTCATAGTTTTCAAGAGGTATTGAACTCCTTTCTTTATCACAGGAGAATTCTTAGGTTCGCCAGCATCTAAGAGCGCATACAAAATCAGAGCCGTTGAAGCGGCTTTAGAGCATGTCGTTATATAGCTATACTCAGGACACTTCTTGAATGAGAATCCGTAAAGACACGAGGGAAAGCCTTCAAACCCCTTTGGTCTCTCTGCATAATAATAAGCACCGCAGAAAGGAACACCGGACACGTCAAAAGTTATGATAGGTGGAAATGAGCCGTCATCTTCTTGAAGCGACTTCAGCCACTCAGCATACTTCGTAACAATCTCTCCCTCTGGAATACCAGACCTTGCGCCTGCTATTATCTCAAGGGAACGGACATAGATTGCGTAGCTAAGCTCAGGACTCTCAAATTCACTTTGAGCTTCGAGTTTTTGAATAACTTCCGTTTTAACTTCCTCAAAAGAGAAAGCTGCAGCTAAGGGTAGGAAGAGTAAAATTATCATGATAACTGAAAGCTTTTTCATGAAATTGAATTCGCTAAATACCTTAAAGTTTTTATGCTGAGAAGCCTTATAAACCCCCTGCCCAATTCAATTCTGGTGGTGAAATATGTTTGGAAAGCTTAAAGAAAAGTTAAGCTCATTTGTTGATAAGGTTGCTCAAACTGAAATAAAGGAAAAAGATGTTGAAGAGGCTCTGTGGGATTTAGAACTGGAGCTTTTAGAGGCAGATGTGGCATTAGAGGTCGTTGAAGAGCTAAAGGAAAAAATCAAACAGCAGCTGGTTGGTCAAAAAGTTAAGATTGGGACTGATAAGAAAAAGATTGTTGAAGACGCTGTAAGGAAAGCTGTTCTTGAAGTTCTCACACCTGAGAGAAAAATCGACCTCCTTGAGATGATAAAATCAAAGAAAGAGAAGCCCTTTGTCATAGTGTTTGTTGGGTTTAATGGCTCTGGAAAGACAACGACGATAGCTAAGCTCGCTCATTGGCTTAAGAAACATGGCTTAAGTGCAGTGATAGCGGCAAGCGATACATTTAGAGCTGGGGCAATTGAACAGGTGGAGGAGCATGCAAGGAGAGTTGGCGTTAAGGTAATCAAGCATCGCTATGGAGCCGATCCAGCGGCTGTGGCTTACGATGCAATCCAGCATGCAAAAGCGAGAAGCATTGATGTTGTTTTGATTGATACAGCTGGAAGAAACGAGCTGAACAGAAACCTTATGGATGAGATGAAAAAGATTGTTAGGGTTACAAAGCCCGACTTGGTAATCTTCGTTGGCGATGCCTTGGCAGGAAATGCCATAATTGAGCAGGCAAGGCAATTCAATGAGGCAGTGAGGGTTGAGGGGGTAATTCTTACAAAGCTTGATGCCGATGCAAGAGGGGGGGCAGCATTAAGTATAAGCCATGCAATTGGAGCACCGATACTCTTTGTAGGCGTTGGACAAAGTTATGATGATCTAAAAGAGTTTGATGAGAAATGGATGATTGAGAAAATCTTTGGAAACTAATGTAAAATTGGGTCAATGGTGAATCAGCCCCTAAGGTCGTCATCATCTCTCAGCAATCCGCCTTTTCATCACATTTTTAATTTTCACACAAGAGCTAAAAATATTATCGCTCCAACTATTCCACCAGCAAGGGTTGCAATGAAATTTGTACCGTTGTTATCAACGATACCCTTGTTCTCTAAAGTCGCCCCTACAATGCTATCAATGTTGCATCCGATAAATCCCCCAATTAAAGTAGCCAAGAGTACCTGCCATTTATATTGAGCTATTCCAGTTGCAATAACCCCAATAACCAGGGCGCCAACAAGTGCAAAAATTTCGCCCTGAAGTGAAATCGCTCCATTAGAACCAGGTTTTGCAGGTTTTAAGTTTGTGATCATTCTTGGCTTCTTTCCCAAGACCGTTCCAAGCTCACTTGCCAGAGTATCGGCATTTGCTGTAGCTATCGAAGCAAAAGTGGCCACCCATAAAAAGTCCTGTTGGAGGATATGCTCAAATATCATGAACATTCCAGCTGCTAATCCATTTCCCAAAACATTTTTCCAGCCTCTAATGCCATTTTTCTCTTGAGCAATTCCCATTCTCAGCTTTTCGGGATACCTATATCTTGTGGAAAACACTCCCATAACAACAAAAACAAGCAGTGCCAAAAAAGGATATACCCCACCAAAATATAGAATAAGCATGCCAAGAAACACAGCTACAACACTGCCCTTTTTGTCTAAAGCCTTGGAAATATAGGCTATCAACCCAAATATAATGAGAACCCCGAACTGGAGCATTGAGATCTCTGCCATTTATGTCACCATTTTTTGATGTTATTTTAAAGTCAAAAAAGGGTAAATAAAGTGCTTTATTATATTTTCCCTCGCTTATTGACGAAAAGTGGATAGGAAAAGAGCTAAAGGATTTCAAACTTAACGATCTCAGTGATAAACGTTATGTCCATTTTGTCAATTCCATCTATTTTCTTGGATATTTCATGTATTTTCTTTTCAATATCTTTCATATCCTTAGGAGCAACCAGATGGATCACGAGACTATGAGAACCAATAGCTCTTTCAATGATCTTAATGTCAGGATCATCCTTTAACCTCTCAATTATTTCGTCAACTGGAGCTGCAGGTTTAAGGGTGATACCCACTATGACATAAACATATCCTAATCTGTCAAAATCTGGTATTATAGTGTACTTTTTAATTACGCCCATTCTTTCAAGCTTTTCCAGCCTCCTTGAGATTCTCTGTCTTGTTGTTTTTAATTGCTCCGCAAGTTCCTTGTATGTGAGTCTTGAGTTCTTTGCTAAGAGATTAATAAGCTGCAGATCGATCTTATCTATTTTAGCCCTCATTAGTAGACACCTCAGTAGTTATACTCTCCTTTGTTTATAAAAATGTTTCGAATCTTATCCAATATACTAAATGTCCTCCAGAACACTGTGGAGCAAATTGTTATGTCAACCCCTCGTCACTTCGGAGTATATAGGGTAATATAGTGACTAAAAGTTACATGAAAGTATTAGTGGTAATGAGAGGATTAGGAAAGTAGTTCGAAACACACAATTCAAAGTAGTTAAGAATTGCTATCCAGTTTTATCGCGGCTCCGATATTTTGATATAGATGTAAAAAGAGCATTTTCAGCATCTATACCATAATAGTTTGCTATGCACAATAGAGCGAATAGCACATCTCCAATTTCCTCTTTCAAGTTCTCTATTTTTCCATTTCCCTTTATGTTTTCAAACTTGAGCATTTCTTCAGAGAGCTCCCCTAATTCCTCAACAAGTGCTGCGAGCATCTCAAATGGTGCCCAATATCCTCCAATTTCTTGAATCAGCTTGTCAACTTCTTTCTGCAGCTTGTTCATGATAGATCACCAAGAAAATATTGAAAATCAGCTAAACTCTGCCTCTAAGAGCTTAATGTACTTTCTGACTTCTTCTAAGTTCGTTCTGTAGAACTTTAATTTTCCTTCCCTTCTCTCACAAACAAGAGCCATATCCTTAAGAGAGCGAAGGTGATGACTTGTGAGGGTCTGATCTTTCTCAAGAGTCCGTGAGATCAAACAAACACACATCCATCTGTTTTTAACCATTTTGAGAATTTTATATCGAATTGGGTTTGAAATCAGCTTCAGGAATCTTAAAAGCTCCTCATTGGTCTCAATATTAACATCCTCATCGAGATCCATTATTTCACAACTTTGAAGACATCTCTTCACTGTTCTTTTCTGCTTTTCATTCAACTTTTCGATGAGATCTCGAATCTTCACACTGCATCACCCACGTACAGATTATTCTCATAACTCTTTATAAAATTTCATGTGAAATTCTTTTTGCTTAATTTATTTAGTTACCAAAATTATTAAAAACTTTTTATCAGTATATTAAAATTAGAAAGCTCGTAAAATGTGGGGGTGATAATTTGGATCCTTTAAGCGGATTTTTGGGGTCACTTATCTGGTGGCTGTTTTTCCTATATCTGCTACTGTGGCCCCAAATGCAATACAGACAGCTTCAGCTTATGAGAGCGAAGCTTCTTCAAAAACTATCCAGAAAGAGGAACTCAACTGTAATAACAATGATCCACAGACAAGAGAGCATTGGTCTCTTTGGAATACCCTTTTACAAGTTTCTCAGCATTGAAGATAGCGAGGAAATTTTAAGAGCTATAAGAATGGCTCCAAAAGATAAACCCATTGACCTCATAATTCACACTCCAGGAGGATTAGTTTTAGCGGCAACCCAAATAGCAAAAGCTCTAAAAGATCACCCAGCAGAAACCAGGGTCATTGTCCCTCACTATGCAATGAGCGGTGGAACTCTAATAGCCCTGGCAGCGGATAGGATAATAATGGATCCTCATGCAGTTCTTGGACCTGTTGATCCACAACTCGGACAATATCCAGCTCCAAGCATAGTTAGAGCAATTGAAAAGAAAGGTCCAGAAAAAGCTGATGATCAAACCTTAATTCTGGCTGATGTTGCAGAAAAAGCAATTAACCAAGTTAGGAACTTTGTTTACGAATTGCTTAAAGACAAATATGGAGATGAAAAAGCCAAAGAACTCGCCCAAATTCTCACAGAAGGCAGATGGACTCATGATTATCCAATAACTGTTGAAGAGGCACAAAAACTTGGTCTTCATATAAGTACTGACGTTCCAGAGGAAGTATACGAGCTGATGCAGCTTTATCCACAGCCAATGAAACAAAGAGGAACAGTTGAATTTATGCCATATCCAGTTAGACAAGAAAAGAAGTAGTCAATCAACAATTTCTATTTTTACCTCCTTTCCATCGCTTGTGTATGCTTTTACACTCCAGTTTTCAAATGGATATGCGATTATTATATGAATTCCACCAAACTTAGAAAAGAAGTGCAGATCCGCTTTTGAAGGTTTCCCATAGGGAGTGGGATGAGAATGTACAGTCCCTTTAATATTTTCATCATGGGGCAAAAGCCATGGATCAAAGAATATTGCGCGTTTTCCAAAGTGTCCTTTAGGTATAATCAACACTTCCTCAAATATGCCATCTATTTCTCTCAGGAACCCTCCAAATTCATTTGGATAAAAATCTCTTGCAAGCTGAAGGAGATACTCAAAGAGCTCTCTTCTAATCTTTACTTTCATTTTTTCCCCTCAGCATGTCAAGGGGAGTGTACAATGTAATCCCCTCTTTTCCTCTAACTAAATCGCACGCTTTATCAACCTCCTTCATGATTCCTTTCCAAAGATCTTCGTTTTGTATTTTGAAGCTCTCAAAAATAGACTTCAACTCTTCTTTTTTCCTAACTACTTCTGGATTTTCTCTTAGTTTCAGTGCATCTTGATCTTTAAGCTCTTTTCTTAATATGTAGGTCCCAAGGAATGCCGCAGGGAATTTTGATAGTGGAAATGATAAAAACAATGCTGACCTCAGGGGGACTGTTTTATATGTCTGCATACTGTTTATTCCTTCTACAACCACGCCATATTTTTTGGGGATTGGTCTTGTTCTGGTTAGGAGCACCTTTTTACCCAACAGTCCTTTTTTAAGCTCCAGATAAATGTATCCATCTCTCACAAGCTTAGCCAATGTTGCTCCAACTATGGAATAGGCAACGTCATAAGCATTGTACCTTTTCTGCCATTCAAAATACTTAACCCCTTTCCTTATTGAGTTTGTCTCTCTTGCAAAATCCTCAAGAAACAGCAAGACCAATACACTTGGACTTAGCTCCATTTTAACCACAAATAAAGATAATTAAAGAGGAATATAAGAATTTCTACTTTACTCAAATACAGCAATTGCTTCAATTTCTATTTTTACACCCTTTGGAAGATTTGCCACCTCAACAACAGCTCTTGCAGGCTTTGAACGTCCAAAATATTCCTCATAAACTTTATTGAACTTTCCAAAATCTCCCATATCTCTTAGATACACTGTGACTTTAACTACATCATCAACCGTTGCCCCTGCTGCTTCAAGTATTGCTATGAGATTCTCAATTGCCTGTCTCGCTTGTTCTTCTATACCTCCATTTACAATCTCTCCACTTTCTGGATCAATAGGGATTTGCCCCGAGATAACTAAAAATTTATTCGGATTTTCAACAAGAATAGCCTGACTGTATGGACCTATTGGTTTGGGAGCATTTTCGGTAAAAATTATAACTTTCTTCATCCGCTTCACCTCAGGTTATAATGACATCTCAATACCAAAAATTTTGTGGTAGATAAAATAAAAGAGTCAGCGAAGCGAAGAATCCTCATCGCCTCTGCTCGGGTGTCCTCGGCATCATCATCCATAACTTCAACCTTTTTTCTCCAAGTATTTTTCAAGAGGTTTTGCCGGAACATCAAGGCTAAGCCCAACTTTTTCAAGCATCTTCCTCAGGGCATAAATCCTGGCATGCTCCTCAAATTCTGCAGATGCATATCTGTGGGCAGGGAAGTGGAGATACTTGTCAACGACAGTTTTTATTTCCACATCAGTTTTTGCTTTCTTAATTCCTTCAAACCATTTTTCAATGCCTTTAAGATCTATTTTTGCATAGAGTGGCAACTTTAATGTGACAGTTTCATTTATACTTGCCAGAAGTCTTGCAATATCTGCCAAATCTGTTTTCTCATCTATAATTAGCCTTTTTACAACTATCCAGCTGCCATATTTTGCTGTAAAGTTTATGTGATCTTCTTTATATGGTGGTGTGATTTTAAGCTCCTCTATAGGATCCTCGGGATAATAAACGTTAATTATCTTTGAAAGAGTTTCTCTGACGAGTAATGCTTTTGAAACATCTACTAACTGTTTCTTGAGCTTTTTATCACTCTCAAATACAATTTTTCCAATCTTTCTTGAAGTTTTAGGAGATTTCAGCACTTTTATAACTTCCCACAGCTCTCCTTTGGCAAGATCCTCAGCCAGAGTCATTACCGCGGCTACATCAACTACTCCAACTAAATACTCCGAAATTTTCATATTTACTGTGTTAGATATGCTTGCCAAAAAATGGGCAACATTATCTTCTTTCATTACCAGAAGCTTGTCCCCAACTCTCCAGTTTTTGTGTTGGGCAGTAAACATTACATGTTCCTCAATCTTCATTTTCACCACCTTCACTTTTTTGTAACCCCTCTATATTTTAGCTTTTCTTAACCTCATAAAAAAAGTTTATAAGATTGGCATAATCTAACCATTCATGAGAGAGAGAAAGAGGTCTTAGAAATGGATGGGGAAGAGAGAAAAGGGATTAAAATCGAAGCTTCTCAGAATTATGGGGAGAGGTTAGATTTAGGAATCGAATTTAAGACTACTGAGGAAATTAAAGTTCCAGATAAACTTATTGATCAGGTTATTGGTCAGGAACATGCAGTTGAAGTTATAAAAACTGCGGCAAAGCAGAAGAGACATGTCCTACTAATTGGTGAGCCGGGAACTGGAAAGTCAATGCTTGGACAGGCAATGGCTGAGCTTTTGCCAACAGAAGAACTGGAGGATATCTTGGTATTCCCAAATCCCGAAGACGAAAACATGCCACGAATAAAAACAGTTCCAGCATGTCAAGGTAAGAGAATAGTGGAAAAATACAGAGAAAAAGCAAAACATCAGGAAAACCTCAAGTCATATCTACTCCTCTTTGTGCTGTTTGTCGTCATGATAGCAGTTCTAATGGACCCAAGCCCTCAAACGCTTTTAATGGGTCTCTTCGTAGTGATAATCTCAATAATGGCAATTTCCAACTTGAGACTTAAGAATCAAGTTCTCGTTCCAAAACTTCTTGTTGACAATTGTGGAAAGAGAAAGGCACCATTTGTAGATGCCACTGGTGCACATGCTGGTGCATTGCTTGGAGATGTTAGACACGACCCGTTTCAGTGCTTTAGCGGTGAAGAGAACATTGTTATAAGGGAGAACAGCACTGAGAGAATAGTTAAGCTTAAAGACTTTGTGGAGAAAGCCTTAAAGGAGCCAAGCGGTTCCGGTAAGGACGGCGAAGTTGGGGTGATATATAAAGACTTTCGCAACGATAACATCGAGATACTCACCAGAACAGGGTTTGTTAAATTACTCTACGCCAATAAGCGTATTGGCAAGCAGGAAGTTTTCAAGATAGTGAATCTCGAAAAAGACTACTGGCTATTTGTTACTCCAGATCACAAGGTTTACACTTTGGATGGAATAAAAGAGGCCAAAGAAATTGGGAAGAATGACGAAATAATCCATGAGAAACTCATTGTACTGAGCGAGAAGGACATTGCAAGAACATATGCTGAGGAAGAGAAAGCAAAGCTTTACATGGAATGGGCAAGTGGTAGGGAAGTTAGAATAAAGAAGAGTACCCTCAGATGGTGGAGAAGGGGCTCCAAACCAGATTCCATCAAGATGATCAATGAGCTTAAGAGGCTTGGTCTTCTCCCGCTTTACAGTGACGATCCAAGACTGGAGAAGATTGCACTTATAATGGGTATCCTCTTTAGCGATGGTTGTATAGACAAAAACTTGAATACCTTGAGCTTCATATCAGGTGAAAGAGAAGCCGTTGAGAAATTTGTTGCTATCCTCAAAGAGCTGTTTGGTGAGTTCAGCTATCAAATAAAAGAGAACCGCAATGCCAAGGGAAGGAGCATTCTGTTCAGAACATGGGATAGGAGGATAATAAGGTTCTTTGTGGCTTTAGGAGCACCGGTAGGCAACAAAACAAGAACCAGATTGTCTCTTCCATGGTGGGTAAGACTGAAACCGTCGCTGTTCTTGGCGTTCTTTGATGGGTTCTACAGTGGAGATGGTTCAATACCAAAATTTGCCATATATAACGACGGCATAAAGTTCAACAACACCATGGAAGTTGCACAGCTTGCAGAAACGCTTGAGGACAAGATGCCTTTCTTTAAAGAAATAGCGTTTTATCTTGATGCTCTGGGGATAAAAGCAAAGGTAGAGGTGAACAATGCGAGGGGCAAGCATAAGATAAGGCTCCTCCTATCACAGTCGGTTGACAATGTTCTAACTTTTGCCAAGCTTGTTCCACTGACGCTCTCACCTAAGAAAAGGGAGAAACTCATTGAAGAAATTGAGAAATATCTCTCAAATCTTGAGGGCTCAAGGCATGAAAGCAGAAAAGATCAGCTAAGAAAAGAACTTGAAGAGGTAAAGTCTCTCAAAAAGCCAGCATTCATTGTACAGAAGAGAGATGTTGAGGTAACGTACAATGTTACAACAGAAACTGGAAACCTCCTGGCAAACGGTTTGCTGGTTAAAAACTCGGGTGGATTGGGAACACCAGCTCATGAGAGGGTAGAGCCAGGAATGATACACCGCGCTCACAAAGGAGTTCTGTTTATAGATGAGATTGCAACTCTCAGCATAAAGATGCAGCAGAGCCTTTTGACGGCAATGCAGGAAAAGAAATTCCCAATAACAGGACAGAGTGAGCTTTCAAGCGGTGCAATGGTTAGAACAGAGCCAGTACCATGTGACTTTGTATTGGTTGCCGCAGGAAACCTTGATACAGTTGAAAAAATGCATCCCGCATTAAGGTCAAGAATCAGGGGTTATGGTTACGAGGTATACATGAGAACTACAATGCCCGACACCTTAGAAAACAGGAAAAAATTAGTCCAGTTTGTAGCCCAAGAAGTTAAGAAAGATGGGAAAATCCCCCACTTTACCAAAGATGCCGTTGAGGAGATAGTTAGAGAAGCTCAGAAGAGAGCTGGAAGAAAAGGACATTTAACACTAAGGCTTAGAGACCTGGGCGGTGTTGTTAGGGCGGCAGGAGATATAGCAATTAGAGAAGGGGCAAAATACGTAACAAGGGAACACGTGCTTAAAGCCCTCCAGCTTGCAAAGCCTCTTGAAAAACAGCTTGCAGACTGGTATATTGAGAGGAAGAAGGAGTATCAGGTTATCAAAGTTGAAGGTGGGGAGATTGGTAGAGTGAACGGCTTAGCCGTCATTGGAGAACAGAGTGGCATTGTGTTGCCAATTGAAGCTGTTGTTGCTCCTGCAGCAAGCAGGGAAGAAGGGAAGATAATAGTTACTGGCAAGCTTGGTGAAATTGCAAAGGAAGCTGTTCAAAATGTCTCCGCCATCATCAAGCGCTATAAAGGCGAAGACATAAGCAACTACGATATTCACGTCCAGTTCTTGCAAACCTACGAAGGTGTTGAAGGTGACTCTGCAAGCATAAGCGTTGCAACGGCAGTCATATCAGCTCTGGAGGAAGTTCCAGTTAAGCAAAGTGTTGCAATGACTGGCTCTTTGAGCGTTAGAGGAGAAGTGCTGCCTGTGGGTGGTGTAACTCCAAAGATTGAGGCAGCAATTGAGGCAGGGATAAAGCAAGTTATAATCCCAAAGGCAAATGAGAAGGATGTCTTTCTAAGTCCAGACAAAGCCGAAAAGATAGAGGTGGTACCAGTTGAAACAATTGATCAAGTTCTTGAAATAGCCCTTGAAGAATCGGAGAAGAAAGAGAAGCTTATCAGGAGGATTAAGGAGGCTCTTCCACTTTATCCATCAGCACAGTCATAAATGACTTTGCAACTTCATTCTCTTTTGTTATGCTTTCTCAATTATCACCGCTGAACTCAAAAATGTTTGGATTAAAAAGTTAAAAATCTTGAGCATAAATGAATAATCATGCTGCTTGAAATTGCCACGATAACTGTGATACTTTGGGATCTCTATTTTTTCCTTAATTACATAATTAGCTTATTAAGGAATTACAGAATTAAAGAGTGGACACCCTTTGTGAGCATAATCATTCCAGCGCATAATGAAGAGAGGAGCATTAAAGGGTCAATAAAATCTGCTCTTTCTCAAGACTATCCGAATTTTGAAGTCATTGTGGTTGATGATGGAAGCAAGGATAAAACGTTCGAAACTGCAAGCTCCATAAAAGATGAGCGTCTAAAAGTTTTCAAGAAATCACACGAGGGAAAAGCCAAAGCTTTAAATTTTGGATTGACCAAAGCCCAAGGAGAAATAATAGTAACAACAGATGCAGATGCACTATTACATAATTCTGCGGTTAAAGAGTTGGTGAAGCGCTTCTATAATGAAAGCGTTTTGGCTGTCGGCGGACAGGTTAGAGTTTTAGCCAGTTCCTTTTTAGAAAGGGCTCAAGATGTTGAACATCTGAGAATAGCGATGTTTAGAAGGGCTAAAGAGCTTGAAGACTTAAGTGTAGCTCCGGGTCCTATAAGTGCTTTTAGAAAGGAAGCCCTTGAGGAGATAGGGGGCTTTGTCGAGAGTAGAGTTGAAGACTATGCAACCACGAGAGAAATTAAAAAATTCGGTAAGGTAGTTTATGCCCCAAAAGCCAAAGCATACACAAAGATGCCAAGTTCATTAAAAACGCTCTGGAATCAAAGAAAAAGATGGTTTTTAGGGGATTTAATGCATTTAGGTGGAGGATTTCTAAAGGACTGGTTCTTTCTGATTTTAAGTGATATCATAGCTTTTCTTGATGTGATTGTACCAATTCTGTTGATAATTTATAGCAATTGGTATCTGCTTGTAGCGTTCTTTGGTTTTGAAATTATAACAATGACAATTCCAACATTGATAGAGGGAGGAAGCATAATAAACGCCCTTATATTTCCCGCATTTTTATGGTTCTGGGCACTTTTCTACTTGGCATTGCATGTCTATGGCTATCTATGCATCTTAAAATCAAATATAGCACACCATAGAATATAGAGGTGATGGCATGGATTTGCATACTGTCAGGATAATTGTACCATCGCATCCTGAAGCCATTCATTCACTTCCACTATTTCTGCGACTTGCCTGTAGCCCCTGATTTTCTGGTGGAGTCTTGCTCCGGCAAAAAGATTTTAAGACCCAGTATATTATGCTTCTGTCCCTCATGTTTCTCCTCTTTCTCTTCTGAAGAGGCATCAAACTTAACCTAACGCCCCACCGCTTATCCCAACAGTATCTGGCCAAAGACCACTACAAGAAACATTCCAAGAGAATGCTTTGGAATACCTTTTAAACCCCCTTTTCTATTTCCTTTTGGTGTTGAGAAATGTTTAAGTTTGAGATAAAAGCGAGAGATGCTGCTGGTAGAATTGGGAAGCTTGAAGTTAATGGAAAGAAAATTGAAACTCCAGCTATAATGCCTGTAATCAATCCAAAACAGCTCATAGTAACTCCAAAAGAGCTGAAAGAGATGGGATTCAACATAATAATCACGAACTCATACATCATTTACAAAGATGAAGAGTTAAGACAAAAAGCTCTTGAAATAGGAATTCACAAGCTTTTGGACTATGACGGCATAATTGAAGTTGATTCCGGCTCATTCCAGCTCATGCGCTACGGTGGAGTAGATGTAACCAACAGAGAGATCATCGAGTTCCAGCACAAAATCGGCGTGGACATTGGAACTTTCCTTGACGTTCCAACAATTCCAGATGCTCCAAGGGAAAAAGCTGAAGAAGACTTAAAGATAACCTTAGAGAGAGCTAAGGAAGCTGAAGAGATAAAGCAGATCCCAATGAATGCAACAGTTCAAGGTTCAACATACCTTGACTTAAGAACTTACGCCGCTAAAAAGCTAAGCGAGATGAACTTTGAGATTCATCCAATCGGGGCGGTCGTTCCCTTGATGGAGTCCTACCGTTACAGGGACTTGGTTGACGTTGTTATTGCTTCAAAGCTCGGCTTGAGACCCGACAGACCCGTCCATCTCTTCGGTGCAGGCCATCCGATGATATTTGCATTAGCTGTTGCTATGGGAATTGACTTGTTTGATTCGGCAAGCTACGCCCTATATGCAAAAGATGACCGCTACTTAACCCCGGAGGGAACTAAGCATTTGAGTGAGCTCGAATACTTCCCATGCTCCTGCCCTGTCTGCTCTCGTTATACACCCCAAGAGCTCAGGGAAATGCCAAAAGAGGAAAGGGTTGAGATGCTTGCACTCCACAACCTCTGGGTGATTAGAGAGGAGCTGAACAGAGTAAAGCAGGCAATAAAGGAAGGAGAACTCTGGAGGTTAGTTGATGAGCGCTCAAGGTCCCATCCAAAGCTTTTCTCTGCATACAAGAGGCTGCTTGAGTACAGAGATTACCTTGAAGAAAACGAGCCGATAACAAAAAGCTCGGCTTTCTTTAAAGTTAGCGAAGAAATAATGGGAACACCCATAGTTTGGAGAGCCAAGCAGAGGGCTGAAAGGGTTAAGCAGAAGTTCCCTGAAACTATAAACCATCCAATCTTTGGTGAGATTCCAAAGTATTTGAGCTTGAGCTATCCTTTTGCCCAGAGTGAAGGAGAAGAGGAATTCACAATTGAGAAGCCAAAGAAAAACGAGGCAAGACTCTACATCCAAGCTGTGGCAGAGTACCAATTTGGCGAAGGAGCTGGTGAAGCTTTCAAAGATGCATTTGTTGAGCTGTCAAGGAAGACAGGAATGCCAAGACAGATAAAGGCTAAAGGCAAGCATTTGGCAACATTTAGGGCTGAAGATGGACTATTGACACTTGGAATTGAAGGAGCAAAGAGGCTTCACAGGATTCTGCCCTATCCAAGGATGAGAGTCGTTGTCAATGAGGATGCAGAACCTTTCGCGAGGAAAGGAAAGAATGTCTTTGCAAAGTTCGTGATTGATGCGGATGAGAACATAAGACCATATGATGAGGTTTTGGTTGTCAACAAAAACGATGAGCTTTTAGCCACTGGACAGACTCTGCTCAGTGGAAAAGAGCTTAAGATATTCCAGCAAGGGTTAGCTGTGAAGGTAAGGAGGGGAATTGAAAAATAATTACTCCAAAGGCGACCTTCCATATTTTATGAAAACCCTCAGCTCTTTGTTTTTCCTCTTTAAGTAGTTCATGAGAGCCTCAAGCTCTGCCTTGAACATCTTCTGCTCAATCTTTACTCCTTCATGCGCCCTCTGAAGAGGTCTTATATATCCGCTACTCTCATGCCAGAGAAGCTTTCCTATGAGTTCATCATTGATTGTGCGGTTAGATTGAAGCAGGTATATAACTCCACCTTTCATTGTCCTGATGTAAGCTGATGGGACTCCTTTTTTTATGAACTCTTGAACAGTTGGGAAATATCTTCTCAAAATCTTTGGCAAACGGTGAGCTATCTTCCTTTTCTCCTCGGTTTTCTCTGGGTCGTAAATCACGTAATAGCCCGGAATCTCTTCTCCATAAACCTTGAGCAGATAAGCATCAAGGAATGGAACATCAACAGCACTGATGCCGAGTTTTGAAGTAATTTTTCTGTTATAAAAGCTCTTTGCGATGTATATAAGTTCTCTCTGGAGAAGCTTTTCGAGAGAGTAGAGATATTCAAGGTAGCCCAAAACGACATGAATGGTGTTCTTGGCATCTTCAAGAGTCAATGTCTTTTCTTCCCCATATTCGGAGAGATAGCGGTTTATAACATCCTCAATGGTTTCTCCCCTTTCGGCAGCCTCTTGAAGCGTGATTAATGAAACTTTCAGTTTTCTGAGATTACTCGGGAGAGGTGCATCCCTGTATGTGTATCCCTCCATGGCCTTATAAAACTCTGAGTATTCGTCCACCACTTCATCTGCCAATATCACGGACTCTCGGATTTCTCTCTTTTCTGCGAGCTTCCTTTCAAGCTCTTCATAGTGGTCATTAAGTTTATGGATAAAATCATCAATAAGATGTTCTAAGCTTTTCTCGCCTAAGGCATTCATCACGGTAGTTATACCCCTCACACTCTCCGGATAAACCGGGGGTCTCGTTAAAGAACCCGTAAGTGTTCCGTCCATCAAAATCATGTGCTCTCCAGTCCCAACTAAGGCACCAAGCTTGTTCTCAAGAGTTTCCATCTGCAACCTAATTATCTGGTCAGATATTCCGTGATTGTAGATCATAGCATTGGTATAAACCAGACGTGCGCTTTTGCCATTACCAAAGGCAAAAGATGCAACGGTATAGATTATCGTTCCGCTTAGTCTTGCCTTCCCTTGACTACCATCAACGGCATAAACCTTGCTCTCTTTCTTTTCCGGCAGAGGTTTCCACTCAATTTTTCCACTCAAAACATTCTCAGCTTCTCTAAGCTCACTGATGAGCATATTGAGAATTTTATCTGCTTGATCCTTCGAAATTAGGCGATACATTCAGCTCACCTCGACCTCTTCCACTTTCGAGACTCCATTCTCAAGTCTAACCCTAATGACCCTATCTGCAGCGTCTTTCAGCTCCTCATCGTGAGAAACTATGATTACCTGCGGAATTCTCCTAAGGTAGCGTTCCATTATATCAACGAGCCTTCTCCTTCTCTCGTCATCAAGATAAGGCGTTGGCTCATCCATTATAAGTAGAGGAATTTCCCCAGCCAGATACAGGGACAAAGCCAGCCTAAATGCCAGTCCAAGTGCTATCCTTTCACCACCACTTAAGAATGACAAATCCCTTTCCTTTCCATCATAAATAACGCCAAGAACAACCTTGTTCTCCTTAGCCCTTACGGTTATCCCCGAATACTTCTCCTCTGTCAGCTCCTCAAAGATTTCACTTGCATATTCTCCAACTTTTGCCAAGGCATCTTCCTTGAGAATATTCTTGAACATTCTGACTTTTTTTCTCAACTCTTCAACCCTCTCACGGGCTTTCTTTAAGTCTTCAAGCTCCTTTCTCTTGATTTTAACGTTTTCTTTCTCATTCCTTAAGTTCTCCAAGTTTTTGATCAGCTCTTCTTTCCTCTTTTCAAGATTTTCGAGCTCAGTTTCTGCCTTTATAAGTGCATCCCTCTTTTCCCTATGCTCTTCTCTGAGTTTTCTGTGTTCATCTTTGCTATACTTCCTTTCCAGTTCCTTTAAATTCTCACTGAGTTCAGAAAGAGCTTTTTCCAGCCCAACTTTTTTCTTTTTAAGTATCTCTAATTCGTTCTTGTCCCTTTGAAGACGTTCTCTCTCAGCTTTGAGTTCTTTCTCCGAGTTCAAGAGCTTTAGATATTTTTCATAAATTGGTTTCAACCTCTCAATCTCAGCTTTTAGAGTGTCGATGTTCTCAAATCCGAGATTTTTAAGTTTAGCTTCATACCCATGTAGATTGGCTTTGATTTCCAAAATTTTTCTCTCCAAATAATTTCTCTTCTTCTCCAAAGCAGTTTTTTTCTTCAGTTCATCCTGAATGCTCCTTAATTTTCCCTCAAGCTTGTTCTTCTCAGCAGAGAGGTTCTCATACTTCTTAACTTTCTCCTCAAGTTCCTTGAGGTTAAATTCGGAGAGTCTCTTCTCATTCTCTTGTATTTGATTGAGAATCTCCTCGTTAGTTATAACATCCTTTTCCTTTTTCAGTATCTTCTCAATGTTTACAAGCTCAGCCCTGAGTTCCGTTTCCCTCTTCGTAAGCTGCTTCATTTCTTTTGCATAGCTCTCAATCTCCAGAGT
>Ga0190313_1000084_pt1 | contig 58898 bp, 67 predicted proteins | sample 4870071011_MG_FD_169989 | JGI IMG/M metagenome (GOLD analysis project Ga0190313, IMG submission 169989) | Hydrothermal vent sediment bacterial communities from Southern Trench, Guaymas Basin, Mexico - 4870-07-10-11_MG | ecosystem: Environmental > Aquatic > Marine > Hydrothermal vents > Sediment ...
CCTAAGGATGGTGTTGTGAAGAAAATCCTCGTAAAAGAAGGCGACACAGTAGACACAGGACAACCCCTTGTTGAAATAATTTGAATTTCCTCCTCTCGAATATTTTTCTCCAAATTCAAGTTATGGTTTAAGAAATCAGAAAAATCTTGAGTTCGAACGAAATTCTTCCGAAAGACATATAAGGACATTTTCCAAAATTTCACATTGGATACATTGGGGGTGTAGTTATGAACTCAGCAGTTATTATTTTGGTGGGTGCCCTGATATATGTAGGGCTATATATGACCTATGGAAAGTCCCTCCAAAACAAGGTTGTTAGAGCAGACCCAAACAGACCAACACCTGCACACAAGTTCTATGATGGCGTCGACTATGTTCCAGCCCACCCACTGGTGTTATATGGACACCACTTTGCATCAATAGCAGGAGCAGGTCCAATAGTAGGTCCAGCGGTGGCAATGGCATGGGGATGGCTCCCATCATTGCTGTGGGTATGGTTTGGAAATGTATTCATTGGTGCAGTACATGACTATTTAGCATTGATGGCATCTGTCCGTTACGATGGTAAGTCCATTCAGTGGATTGCTGGAAAAATAATGAGCAAAAGAACTGGAATTGCATTTGAGCTTTACATATGGTTCGCTCTCTTGCTTGTAGTTGCAGCATTCACTTCAGTAGTTGCAGGCATATTTAGTGGAACTCCTGAAGCAGCAACAGCGGCAATACTATTCTTAGTCTCAGCGGTTATCCTTGGATGGCTTTTATACAAGGTGAAGATAAACTTCTACCTTGGAACTGCAATAGGGCTGATATTAGTTGCGCTATCAGTGTTCCTTGGATTTAAATTCCCAATAGTTGCAAGCAAACATGCTTGGATGCTGTTCTTATTAGTCTACATTATATTTGCATCATCACTACCGGTGTGGATATTGCTCCAACCAAGAGATTACCTGAATGCATATATACTGTGGTTCGGTCTCCTCTTAGGAGGTCTGGCATTCATAGTCGTAGGCCTCAAGGGTCTCGGAACATTTACGGCACCAGCATTCTCGACATGGTCAGCTAATGTTGTAGGTGGAAAGCCCTCACCGTTCTGGCCAACTGTTCCATTGGTAATCGCATGTGGTGCTCTGAGTGGATTCCACTCCATTGTAGGTTCCGGTACATCCTCAAAGCAATTGGACAATGAAATTCATGGACTATTGGTGGGATATGGAGGGATGTTTACAGAAGGATTCTTATCAACGATTGTCATTACATCAATAGCAGTTTACGGCTTCACTGTCCTCAAGGACGCTGGAATTGCAATAACAGCGTCAAATTGGGGTGCAAAGTACGCAGTTGAAGTTGTGAAACATGGACTGAAAGTAGGGGTATTTGCCAGGAGTTATGCTCACGGGTTGGAAGATGCTTTCGGAATCAGCTACAAGTTTGGTGTGGTCTTTGCAAGCTTGTGGGTTTCAGCCTTTGCATTAACATCACTTGATACTGCCACAAGACTTGGAAGGTTTGCATGGCAAGAAGTCTTTGGAATGGTTGTTGATACAAGCCAAGGGATATGGAAAACAATAACCAATAGATGGGTAGCTTCAATCATAATTGCCGGACTTGGTGTCTACTTAGCATGGGGCGGGAGCTGGTTAATCATTTGGCCAGCGTTTAGTGGTATGAACCAGCTTTTAGCATCAATAGCCATGATGACAGCTGCTCTATGGGTTTACAAGATACAGAAAGCCGGAGCATGGAGCTATGCAGTCGTTATACCAGCATTGTTCCTTTGGATTACGGTTACACTGGCACTCATATGGTTCTTAGTTGTGGTAAAACCAACACTTCCAATTGCGATAATTACAGCAATAGGCGTCTTGTTAAACTTACTCTTAGCATACGACTTCTACCTTGCATGGAAGAGGCCCGCCGAGGAATACGAGGCAGCCCCGGCGTGAAATTCTTTTCCCTTTTTAAATTTTTAATTTTGTTGAGGTGATTCAATGAAAACCTTCTTAAGGGGGATTCTCTACCGGGTTTTATGGGAATTCAATAAGGGGGTTAAGCCTTATTATCTTAGGGGCCTCCAATGGGAAGAAGAACTTCTTTTGCCTGGGAGTTATGTAGGACTCCCAAACCCTCATGTGAACCTCAGCTATAGGATTCTCCTATACATGACCAAGGGGTATATACTATATCAGGGGAATGGGGTGATTAAATGTTTGAAAATCTAAAAGCATTTTTTAAAGGATTTTTTAGTGCATTTAAGGCACAGTCTACGGAATATCTCGAGTTTGAGGAGAGAGAGCTTGAAAATGTGTTTGCACTCGTGCTTATGGGCTCGTTTGTGGGTATACCGTCTCCTCCAACGACCCTTGTTATAAGGCTAATGCCGCATATGGTAAGGGAAATCTATGTAATGCAAAGAAGAGCGGAAGAAATGGATGATATATTTGGTGAAATCGCAGCAATGTTTGAAATAACATGAGGTGATAGCAGTGAAAGAATACCTTATTCCAAAAGAGGGGTTTAGGGTTTTATTCTTCATAGGAAAAGGAGGGGTGGGAAAAACAACAACTTCAGCAGCAGCAGCTCTTACCCTGGCCAAAAAAGGTTACAAAACACTAATCGTTTCAATAGACCCGGCCCATAATTTGGGTGATGTTTTCATGCTTGAATTAAACAACAAACCCAAAAGGATAGTAGAAAATCTTTATGCAATGGAGCTTGACATGGAAAAGCTTATTAAAGCCTATTTGAAGCATCTTGAGGAAAATCTAAAGCACATGTATCGGTATCTTACGGTGATAAATCTTGAGAAGTATTTTGAGGTGCTCAGTTTTTCTCCTGGTATAGAGGAATATGCAACCCTCGAGGCAATCAGAGAGATACTGCAAAGAGGGGACGAATGGGACATTATTGTCTTCGATACTCCTCCCACAGGACTAACTCTGAGAGTGCTTGCTCTACCAAGAATATCCCTGATATGGGCCAACAAGCTGATTGAGGTAAGGAGAAAAATTCTCGAGAGGAGAAAGGCTATAGAAAAAATACAAGGTGAAAGAAAGTTCATCATTGAAGGAGAGGAGTACAAACTACCAAGTGACGAGGAAGAGGATGCTGTAATGAAAGAGCTCAAAAAGTACAAAGAAGAAATTGAGTTTGTTCATAAAATAATAACAAATCCCAAGAAAACAGCCGTTATAGCAGTTATGAATCCTGAGATGCTACCCCTTTATGAAACAGAAAGAGCATATGAAAGTCTAAATAAGTTCAAAATACCCTTTAGACTGATAGTTCTCAACAAGATACTTGAGCTTGAAGAACTATCTTCAAAACTTAAAGTTAAGATTGAAGCCCAGAAGAAAGTCTTAGAGCTCATAAAAAGTAAGTTCAAGGGAGTAGATATAATCAAAATTCCAATGTTTGAAGAGGAACCAAGAGGGTTGAAATGGCTCGAAAAAATAGGAGGAGCAATAATTGGAGATTAGCAAGATATATAAGCTTCTTGAAGATATCAAAGAACCCATAAGCGGCGAAAACATAGTTAAGCTTGGGGTAGTTACCAAGATAGTTAGGGATGATAATAAGATAGTAATTTATCTCGATTTAGCCAGAAGAACACCACAAAGCCCATTTGAAATGGCCATTACTTGGACAGTCCATGCAAAAATTGTTAGGGAAATAGCAAAAGTTTTAGAGGACAAAATCCCTGAATTTGAAATAATTGATAGCATGACGTTACAAAGATACTATCCAGTTGAGGAGGTTTGAATATGGACATAAAGCTTTCCCCAGAATTTTTAATAGTGATCATGGTTTTGGCGGGAGTGGCATCAATTCAGTTCTTCAAAGGACGAAAGCTAAATCTTATGCTGATGCAACATTACCTGAAGGCAATTGAAGATATAATAAAGCCAAAAGATAAAGACTATGTGTGGCTTGGTGGGTATATTGGGTTCAGAGCGCACTACAAGGTTAGTGAGGGCAACATAGATAAGTTTGAGTACACGTTAACCCTTCTCCCGAGACAGAGCATATTTTACATGCCAATTTCAAAGTTAATAAGCAGACATGACAAGCTCTATATCGTTGTCAGGCCATATTCCCAAATAAAAAGAGAAGCCCACCTAATTCAGAAGCGTTATTACCGCATAAAACCCAAAATTGAAGAAGAGGAGCTTCTCCAGAAGGATTTCATTGAGATTGAGGGGAAAGAATATGAGGCTCTCTTTGAAAAACGAAGAGATGTTGAGCTACTTAGAGAATTCCTACAAGGCTTTTCAAAACCAGAAAATGTTAAGCATGTTTCACTAACCCCAAAAACAAATGTATTTTACATTCTCATGAAGCCAGAACCAGATACGATAGAAGAGGACATAAGACACATTGTCAGATTTGTTAACGAAAAGCTGAAGGAAAGCCCCTTTGAACGTTGACTTTCTTTTTATGTTTTCATTACATAGAAATATCTGTCAAGGGAAGAGTGAACCCTCTGGTAATGCTTCTCCAAAACTTTAAATCCAATCTTTTCGGCAATCCTTTTTGCATCAAAATCAGCAGGGAAGGCTATGCTGAGATAACCATCAAGGACTTCATAAATGCTCTCCAGAGCTTTTTCATACAACTCTTCCCTCCTCCTTCCAGCTAAAGTTGCTGAGGAACCATATGGAGGGTCAGTAGCTACTGCTTCAAAAGTCTTATCTGGAAAGATTTCTCTAAGCTTGGTTGCATCTCCTTGCTTTAAAACATAGTCTTTAACACCGAAATACTCAAGATTTATCCTTGCTCCTTCAACCATATCCTTTCGCAAATCAACACCATAAACCTTCAAACCCATTAATCCAGCCTCTATTAAAATTCCTCCAGTACCCATAAAAGGATCAAGAATTTCTCTTCTTGCCCTTGCTAAATTTACCATAGCCCTCGCAATTCTCGGAGGTAAAGCAATTGGTTTATAGAAAGGCCTTTTATCGGCTTTCCTCTCATCAAAGGTTTTTGCTTTAAAAAATCTAACCCTAATTCCTACCCATAGCTTTTTTCCACAGTAAACTCTCACAAGAGTGTTGGGATTAGATAAATTTACTCTGAACCCTTGTCTGTAAATTATTGCACCAAGCTTTCTTTCGAGATTTTCAACCCTATGAGCGCAATTTCTCATAGTCTCTCTGTCAACTTTGAAAGTCCCAGCTATATATTCACCCCAATCAATGTTTTCTGCTTTGGCATAGAGTTCTTTAACGCTCTCTGCTGAAAAAAGCAAAATCCCATATTCATGAGCCATCCCAAGCCTGTCTAAGAAGGGAAAAGCTCTATCATCACCTTCAATTGCCAGAAGTAGATAATCCTTCTCAGCAATTTCAAATCTTCTATCTGCAAGCTCAAGGAGTGCTTTAACTTCACTTTCAGCTAAGCTGGGTAAATTTCCAAGGATTTCCACATAAAGCATGATAAAAGATTAGAAGAAGCTCTTTTAAAGCTTTTCAGCTATCCATAAATCGTTCTTTTGCTCTTTGTATCAAAGATGTAAATCCTATTCTCCTGAGGTTTCCAGTAGATTTCCCCTCTTGTAACTCTTATCTCCTCTGGAAGTCTAACAACAATCTCAAGACGTCCATAGCCTATGTGTCCATAGTTCTCAACTCCAAGCTTCTCAACTCCTAAGAGGTTACCTTTCACATAACCCTCTCTTGGAGCTAAGCTGACTTCTACATGCTGAGGTCTGAATCCTAAGATCGCTTTTTCAGCCTTTGGAACATCATTTGGAAGCTGTAAGGAGAAATACTCAGTTTCAAACAATGTCTTACCTTCTTTCTCTACAATACTGCCCTCAATTAAGTTCATTGGAGGACTGCCAACAAATGTTGCAACAAAGGTATTTTTTGGCTTGTAGAAAATCTCGTCAGGTGTTCCAACTTGCTGAAGAATACCTTTGTTCATGACAGCTATCCTATCTGCCATAGTCATTGCTTCAACTTGGTCATGGGTTACGTAAACAGTTGTAATCCCCAGCTCATAACTCAACAACTTTTTAAGCTCAAAACGCATTTGAGTCCTGATCTTTGCATCTAAGTTTGAAAGAGGCTCATCTAAAAGAAATACTTGGGGTTCCCTAACCAATGCCCTTGCCAAGGCTACCCTCTGCTGCTGACCGCCGCTTAATTCACTTGGTTTTCTATTCAACAGCTCTGCAATTCCAAGAAATTCAGCCACTTCCTTGACTTTTTTAATCCTTTCTTGCTTAGGAACACCAGCCATCCTAAGTGGGAACTCTATATTCCCAAAAACAGTCATGTGAGGATAGAGGGCATAGCTCTGGAAAACCATTGCAACGTTCCTCTTGGTCGGGTCAATGTCATTGACAAGCTGGTCACCAATCCATATCTCTCCTTCTGTTGGAGTTTCCAATCCGGCAATCATCCTTAAGGTTGTTGATTTTCCACATCCACTTGGTCCAAGAAGAACCATGAACTCTCCATCTTTAATTTCAAGGTTGAGATTGTTGACGGCAATAACATTGCCAAATTTTTTAGTAACATTTTTCAGCAAAACCCTTGCCATCAGCCTTTCCCTCCTGTGATGACTATACCCCTAATTAGATATTTGTTCAACACAATGAACAGGATTATTGTTGGGGCAGATGCTACAAGAGACCCAGCAATTATGGGAGTGTACTCTGTCCACATGGACCTCTGGAAGGCAAAACTTAGTCCTACAGGCAGAGTGAAGTTCTCTGGAGATCTTAAGAAGATTAACGGCCCAATGAAAGCATTCCACGAGCCTAAGAATTGGTAAACTGCAACTGCACCTAAGGCAGGTCTTGCAAGAGGCAATGCAATGTAAAAGAATGCTTTTATTGGCCCACATCCATCCAAACGTGCTGCTTCAAAGATTTCATTTGATAGTGACATGAAATACTGTCTCATCAAAAATATGCTTGAAACATTGGTCAGGCCCAACAAAGAGAGACCAAAGATATTGTCAATCAGGCCAAGCTTGTAAATTATGATGTAGTTGGGAACTAAAGTAACAAACATTGGAATCATCAGCAATGATAGCAGAGCTGAGAATATAGCATCCCTACCAGGGAACTTAAGCCTTGCAAAAGCATAACCTGCCATGCTTGCAAAAATTACATTACCGGTGACTATAAGTCCAGCGTAAAGCGCTGTATTTCGTATCCATCTGGGGAAAAGCTCCAACCTAAAGAGCTTCTGGTAGTTTTCAAGGGTAAATGGATTTGGAATCCATTCTGGAGGATAACGAGAGGCTTGAGCCCACGTCATAAATGAGGCAACAAGAGATCTTATAAAAGGCATCAAATAGACGAATGCAAAGGTTATTAAGACCACATAAGTTATCACAATCCAGATTCTACGAATGAGCTTTTCTCTCTCCTTGGGAGTCATCTCATAGCCCTCCCATATTTCTTCTGGAAGAGGTAGGTTGTTGTAAAGATTATCGCAAAGAGGAACCAGCTTTTAGCCGCTGCAACTCCAGGTCGTATTCTTGTGAATGCTTCGTTATATATGTCCAAAGCAACCGTATACCCAGCTCCTCCTGGTCCACCATTGGCTCCAGCCATTACCCAAGCTAAATCAAACATCTGAAGTGCTCCAATTAATCCCATAACAACAACATAAACAATCATAGGTCTAAGCATGGGTATTGTTATGAAAAAGAACCTCCTTATTGGGCCAGCTCCATCAAGCATTGCTGCCTCATAGATTTCTCTGGGTATTGCTTGCATGGCAGCAAGAAAGGACACCATGAAGTGTCCACTCGTTCCCCAGATAGCAACCATTGCAATTGCCAAAAGCAGATAATTTCTGTCGTTTATCCAATCTATCGGCTGAAAGCCTGGAATTACATGAGCGAGAGCATAATTGATGAATCCATTTTTCATGAAAAGCCAAATGAAAATCAAAGCAACGATAACTGAACTTGTTGTTGCTGGTAAAAAGTAAGAAACTTTAAAGAACTGCTGTCCTCTAATTTTCTGATTTGCAAATGCAGCAAGCACTATTGCCAAAAAAGTTTGAATTGGGACAACTATGGCAGTATAAATCAAAATGTTCTTTAATCCAGTGTAAAAGGGTGAGAGCAGGTAAGGAGCGCCATGAAATCCTCTGATTAAATCCCTAATCGCAATTTCAAAATTTTTCAATCCTACAAATTGCATTTGACCGATATAGTCCCACTTGAAAAAGCTCAGGTAAAAGGCAAATATCATTGCAAAGTATCCAAAAATGAGATTTAATATAACTGCAACTGAGATAAGAGATAGACCAGCTACAATCTCCTTATTTTTAGCCTTTTCATAAAAAGAAGAAAATTTAGAAAACATAAAAGTCACCTCAACTGCCTAATTCTTCCTGAACAACTTGCTTCATGACCTCAATAGCTTCGTCAACAGTTATTTCTCCTCTCATTGCAGATGCCATTGCATCGCTGAATTTTCCTTCAAGGACACCTGACTTGGGACCCCAGAGGAAGACTATAAGCTCCTTGTACTCTGGGAGGAAGGAGAGAGTCTTTTTGTGCTGCGGCCACATATCAGGATCGTTTTCAAAGCCTTTTATGCTGGGCAGTGTATGACCAGCCTTAACAACAAGCTCTTTTTGTCCTTCTGGACCAACGACATATTTAACGAATTTCCAAGCTTCTTTTGGATGCTCGCTCTTTGCATTTATTCCCAAGATTACAGTGTATGCCATCGTAACCCTTCCCTCTTTTCCAGCCGGAACTGGTGCAATATCCCAGTCCTCACCGTACTTAAAGTCTGGGAACTGGTCTGCTAAGAATGGAATCATCCAGTTACCGCTTATGACCATAGCCACCTGTTGCTGTCCAAAGGCATCTCCAAGCCATCCGGCACCAACATCACTTGGCTGCACAACATAAGGTGTCTTTCCTTGCTGCTCTCTCTCAATTTTGCCCTTCTTGTAGAGGTTGATGTACCATGCCAAGGTTTCCTTTACAACCGGATTGTCAAACCATGATGCATCTTCCGGCTTCTCAAACCACGGCTTTGGAGCACCATTGCTGACCGCAACGGGGACATATCTGTTAAATCCGCCCAGGTAGATAGCTAAACCTGGTTTACCGGTTTTGTCAGCAATAATTCTTGCATACTCTTCAAGCTCTTCCCAGGTCTGTGGAGGCCTCGTGAGACCGGCTTGTTCAAACAGTTTCTTGTTGTAGAACAAAGCGAGCATGCTCCAGTCCTTTGGTAGGCCATAAAGCTTTCCATTCTTCATGAATGGCTTCAAGAGGAAGGGATAGAACTGATCAATGAAGCTTTTGTCAGCAAGGTCTGAGACTGGATACAGTGCTCCCTTGTCAATGAAAATCGGTGCCCAGGAACTGTCGACATAGAACACGTCAGGGGCAACCCCAGCTCCAAATGATGCCAAGATGTTCTCGTGGAACATCTGAGGAATAACCTCATATTTAACGCCGATGTTTGGATATTTCTGCTCAAATTCATTGATTATCTTTTGATAGTTTTTCATCTCAGTCTCTCCAGCACTCCAACCGGCAAACCTTATGAAAACCTTTTCCTGCACCTTTGTTTCTGTTTGTATTTTTGTTTCCGTTTGTATTTTCGTTTCTGTTTTAACCGTTGTCTGTGTTTCAACCTTTGTTGTTGTTACTGTTGTGGGTGTAGGAGAAGTTGTTTCTCCTCCGCCGCCGATACATCCGGCTGCTACTACCGCTATTAAAAGTACTGAAACCAGAATAAGGCTGTATGCTTTTTTCATATGGCCCACCCCATATGGGAGTCTTCAGATTTTTATACTATAATCATATTATATAAACTTTTCCTTATTATTTAGAACAATATTTAAATAGTAAAAAATCAGAGTATAATGCAGTAAGAGGTGGTTAATATGACAACGTCAACCGCAGCCCTTATTGAGAAACTCCAAGAATTGGGACTCACAAAAAGGGAAGCCGAAGTTTATCTAACAATATGGACAAAAAATGGGGCAACTGTGAAAGAACTCCTTGATTCTCTTGATGTTCATCAACCCCAGCTCTATAACATAATTCAAAGCCTAATACGAAAAGGTTTTGTAAAAGCTTCAGCTGGAAGGCCACGAATTTATACAGCAACAGATATTGTGTCTCTTATTGATGTTCATAAGATGAAGCTTGATTTACTGAAAGAAACTCTCAAAGAGGAACTCATGAAGATTAGGAACAGAGCTGAGGAGGAGGGACCATATATATCAATTGTAAGAAGCTTCGAAGGTGTAATGTCGAGTGTTATTGAAACAATAAACTCTGCCGAAACTGAGATTAGAGCGGAGATACCATACAATGTATATAAGGAAATAAAACCATACCTTCTCAGTGCTCTACAGAAGGGGGTTAACTTATATCTTCTCGTATATCCTGGAAAAGAATCCTTTGAGGAGTTTCATAGATTTAAGGACCAAGTGAAAATAAGAACCTCTGAGCTCGGTAATTTTCTCCTTGTAATTTCAGACCTCTCAGTTGCCGTTTATTCAAAAAGAAGATTTTTCAGCCCAAACAAGTTACCGCTTTCAAATTCCGAAATCTACGGGTATGAAATTCAAGAAAAGGACTTGCTCCTAAGGCTGTTAAACATACACAACAACCTATGGAGAAAAGCCAAAGAAATTATCTCTTGGGAGTACAAGCCAGAGATATATCCAAAAACATTTTTGGAATTCTCCATGGTATTGGATGAGATAGAGGCACTCTTCAAGTTGGGATATACTCCAATAGTAACTGTGGAAGGAAGAGATGTGAAGGAAGGATTCTCAGTGAGAGTTATAGGCAAAGCACGCTCGGTTAATCGTTCTGGAATAATAAGCAATTTTATTCTTGAAACAGAGGAGGGTGAGGTTACAATTGGGGGATTTGATGCTGAAGTTGAAGACATAGAAGCTCAGCGCGTCATTATAGAAAGAATAGAAAAACAACAATAAAGGAGGGATCTTGGTGAAAGCAGCAATAATCTGGGATTTCGATGGTGTTTTAGTTTTTACTCCTCACGAAGAGGCATGGAGAAAAGCGGCTGAACATTATGGTGTTAAAGATTTTGACCATGATTTTTTTGTTAATTATGTCTCCGGTAAGCCGCGATATGAAGGTGCTGATAATATTTTGAGATTAAAAGGTGTCTATGAGCGATTTGGAGCATACACAGAAAGAGAAAGACAAAAACTTCTTCATGAATTTGCTGAATTCAAAAACAAACTTGTAAATGAAATGTTCGATAAGGGAGAATACGGCATTAACAATGGGGCAATAAAATTCCTCATAGAAACAAAAAAAGCTGGTGTTAAGCATGCTTTAGCTTCTGCCTCAAAGAATGCACCAAAGCTTGCTCAAAAAATTAAACTCAATATTGATGGAGAAGAAAAAACCCTTCTTAACCTTTTTGATGTTAATGTGAGTGGATTAGCACCCACCAAAAAAGCTGTATTTGAGCTGGCAACTCAGGAACTCAGAGCCAAATTCCCAGAACTTGATATCTTCATTGTTGTTGAAGACTCTCCTACTGGAGTGAAGGTTGCAAAAGAACTTGGGATTTTCACTCTTGGATATGAAAGGGAGGCAAAGCTTGATGCTGATTTAACATTCAAAGATTTCAACGAAATTAATTGGGAAAAAATTTTGAAGCTGCTAAAAAAGAAGGAGGAGTGAGGCATGAAGTTTCAGTTCAGTTTTAAAGAATATGATCCAGAGATAGAAGCAGTTTATGGGACAATACTAACTTTGGGGAATGGATATATCGGAATCAGAGGAGAGATAGAGCTTGAGCCAACAATTCATGGCACAACCATAGCCGGAGTTTATGATTATACCCCATATTTCTATCGTGAAATTGTGAATGCTCCCCGAGTTATTGGTCTTCAGATTTTCTTCAATGGAGAACCAATCTCCCTCAGCACCCAAAAACTTCTGAAATATGAGAGAGAACTGGACATTGAAAATGCAACTCTGACAACTAAGATAGATCTCAAAACACAGAACAACGGACGAATTCAATATGAAAGCCTTAGGCTTGTGCATGGAAAGAAAAAGAGTTTAATTCTTCTAAAATTCAGGATAAAAGTCAACGAAGATGGCATACTGACAGTAATAAACCCCATTAAGACTAATGTTGTGAATCCATCATATAGGGATGAAATAATGGTGAAACACCTCAAGGTTAAAGACATGGAAGATGGGGAAGAAGGGATTTATGCTGAAGTTGAGACTCTTGATGGAAAATATAGAATTGGTATAGCAAGCTCCTTAGTGAGTGAAAATAAGGCTAAAAGAGTCGTTGTTAAATCTACAAACGGAATCGCTGAAGTCTTAACACTTACCGTTAAGAAAAACGAGACATATGAATTCATCAAATATATTGTTGTTCTTTCCTCTGAAACTTCCAATTTAAAGGAAAGTGTCTCTCAACAACTCCAAGAAGCCAAGTCTTTGGGTTTTAACAAACTTTACAATGAACACAAAAAATATTGGAATGAAATTTGGAAGAGAGCAAAAATTGAAATTGAAGGCGACAAAGAGGCTGAAAAAGGTTTAAACTTTAGTATTTTCCATTTGGTCCAGTCAATGCCCATAGATAGTAGAATTTCTTTAACGGCAAAAGGAATTCATGGATTTGGATACAGGGGACATGTCTTCTGGGATACTGAGATATATGCTCTACCGTTCTTTATGGCGGTCTTTCCTAAAAAAGCCAGAGAAATGCTGATGTACAGATATAACAACCTAAATGCAGCAAGAGAGAATGCAAAGCTAAATGGATATAAGGGAGCACAGTTCCCTTGGGAATCCGCTGATGATGGGTATGAAGCAACACCATCGCTTATACCCCTCGATATGACAGGTAAAAAGGTCATCAGGATTTACACAGGCGAAGAAGAACACCATATAACAGCTGACATAGCGTATGCAGTAGAGTTATATTATAAACTCACAGGTGATGAAGAGTTTATGTCCAAATATGGTCTTGAGATTATTTTGGAAACAGCAAGATTCTGGGCAAGTAGGGTTAAGTATGATGAGAAAAAAGGTTATGTTATTGAGAAAGTTATTGGACCAGATGAGTATCACGAGCATGTAGATAATAGCTTTTTCACAAACTTAATGGCAAAATATAACCTCATTTTAGCTGCTAAATATTTTGAAATTGCTAAAAACTCTGGTGGGGAATGGGGCAAAACGTTAAAGAGAGTCAATGTAACTGAAGGGGAAGTACAAAAATGGCTTGAGATTGCAGAGAAAATTTACATACCAAAAAAAGAAAATGGGGTATTTGAACAGTTCGATGGTTACTTTGAGTTAATTGACCACATTCTTGATCCATATGGACTTGGAGAAGAAAGGCTCCCAAGAGAGATAAGAGAAAACTTAGGAAAAACAAGAATAATAAAACAAGCTGACGTAGTGGCAGCTCAATATCTGCTTAAAGAACAATTCGACCTTGAGACTATAAGGAAGAACTTTGACTATTACATAATTAGAACAACACATGCCTCATCACTTTCAATGCCACCATATGCCATAGTTGCTTCCTGGCTTGGTTACGAGGAATTGGCTTATGATTACTTCATGAAATGTGCCTTCATAGACCTCCATAATCTTTACGGAAATACCAAAGATGGGTTCCATCTGGCAACCGCTGGGGGGGTATGGCAGATAATTTTCAGAGGTTTCTGTGGGATAGACATACACAATGGGGAGATAGAGATTAATCCCAAACTGCCAAAGAAGTGGAAAGCCATAAGACTGAAGTTTTTCTTTAGAGGATCACTGTTAAAATTAGAGGTCAGAAATGATATCATAAAAGTTGAGCTTCTTCAAGGTGGAGACGTTAAAATTCGAGCTTTCAATAAGGAGTTCATAGTTAAGCAAGGGGATAAAATAGTTATCTCAAATAATTAAACTCATTTCTGTATTTCTTTTTTATGGGATAATAATATAAAACTTTAACACACAAAAGGCAGTGAAATAAAATTATGGGATGGTGAAGTGATGTCCAAAGTTGTATTGGCATTTAATGGAGCATTTGTGCTCTCCGATGAAAAAGGAAACATGAATAAGCAGTATCATGGCTTTTATGCCTTTGATACAAGATTTGTGAAGGATATCTCTCTTATAATCAACAAAGAGAGACTTTTGGAACATATTAAACTGGATTATAGGACTTCAATATCACATATACTCATAAAAGATTCAGTGCTTTTAACGAGAAAACGAAAATTGCTGAAGAGTGGGGGATACAAAGAAGAGTTAACCTTCTACAACATGTCCAAAGAACATGCAAAATTGAATCTCCAATATATTTTCAAAATTCCCTTTGAGGATATATTTGAGGTTAGAAGAAGCCACAAACCCGTTGAAAGGAAAGTCACCAAAGAGCAAATTCCAAATGGGGTTAAATACACCTACATTGGCATTGATAGAATAAAGAGAGAGCTTGAAATTAAAACTGAGGGATTTAAGTTTACGGGCAATCACCTCACAGCAGAAATTTCTTTAAAACCCTTGGAAAAGAGAACAATCAGTGTTGAATTCTCCCCCAGAATCTACATAAAAAATCCTCCTTTTTTAATTAAGGAAGACCTCGATCTTAAGCTTGAGGAAATAGTTATTACAAACAATGCCAAGGTAAACAACATTTTTAAAAGTGCGCTGAGAGATTTAGCTTCTTTAACAGTGTCAACCAATCACGGATTAACAGTTTTTGCTGGAATTCCCTACTTCATGTGTCTTTTTGGAAGAGATAGCATAATAACATCTTTATTTCTCCTGCCATACTTTCCAGAATATGCCAAAGGAACCTTAAAAATTCTATCGAAACTCCAAGGAGAAAAATTCAATGAAAAGACGCTTGAAGAACCTGGCAAAATTCCCCACGAATATAGATTTGGAGAGCTCTCCCAAGCCAGCTTAATGCCTTTTGCCCCTTATTACGGAACCATAGATGCAACCCCTCTATATTTGATTTTGGCCGGTGAGTATGTTAAATGGACAGGAGACTACAAAACGATAAGAGGACTTAAAGACACCCTAAATAGGGCACTTAAATGGGTTTTCATGAAACTTGACGAGGGAGATGGATACATAAGGTACTTTCAAGCATCTCCCTACGTTCCAATGAACCAAGGATGGAAAGACTCAAAAGATGGCATTCCAGACGAATATGGAGAACCAACAAAACCTCCAATTGCATTGGTTGAAGTTCAGGGTTATGTATATAAAGCTCTTTTAGATATGACAGAGCTTTCAGATATCTTAGAGTTTGAGGAATCAACCCTAAGAGAAGAAGCCAAAAAGCTAAGAAGGAAATTTAATAGGGATTTCTGGATGAAGAAAGAGAAATTTTATGCAATTGCCCTAAATGGAGACAACAAACCTTCAAAAGTAATTTCTTCCAATCCTGGTCATCTGCTTTTTACAGGCATTGCAGAGCATGAAAAAGAAATTGCTGAAAGGCTGTTTGAAAAAGATATGTTCTCTGGCTGGGGAATCAGGACTTTAAGTTCAAGAGAAAAAGCCTACAATCCTTTCAGCTACCACAACGGCAGCGTTTGGGCTCATGATAATGCTTTCATAGCTTTAGGATTGGCAAAGATCGGGCAAACTGAAAAGGCTGCATTTCTGGCTGACAGAATTTTGAAGGCTGTGGCTTTAATGGGCTATCAGTTGCCAGAGCTTTTTAGCGGAGTTGAAAGTGATGTCCCAATTCCTATTCCACGGGCAAATGTTCCTCAGGCATGGAGTGCCGCAAGCCCATTTGCATTCTTAACGGCCATGCTTGGACTTACTCCAGAGGGAATATCAACAAATCCACAACTCCCAAAGGATTTCGAAAGAGTAGAAATAAAGATGATAACTATTGGAGGAACAAAATACAGAATAGCCATTGAAAAGAAAGATGAACAGATTAAAGTTGATACTAAACAAAAGTAATTAAAGGGCTCAGAGGGTGTTCACGTCATCATTACTCAGCATGCTTGCTATTCGTCATCGCCTACTGGTTTAATTAAGCATGCATCTTAAGTATTTTTGGGTTTATCTTCTTTTGACAGTTAGATACAGAATAAGGACTGAGGATATTAAAATTACTCCCCAAGGAATTGGGGCTTTTTTGGAGGTTGTAGTGGCTTCTGGAGTTATCAAAGGTTCGCCTTTTATAAAAGTACATGATCTTAAAGTGTTATCATCAGGGACATAAGCATAGACATCCATGTATTCTTTTACATTATCTAACGAGAATACCACCCAATCATCTCTTAGGGGAAACTGCACATAGAGTATCACTGCTTCAACACCTCTATACTCCTGATGTCTGACCATTAATGTATGCCATCCTTCAGAGAGGTATATTTTGTCAGAGATTTCTTTATCTCTTATTTGCCATGTATCTGGTGTTCCCCCATGAATAGCATGACCACCATACCAGTGGGCTACTATCTCTCCATCAAGTAAAACGTCTACGGCATCATCTCCATTAATTGCGAATCGATATTCTCCTGGAACCTTAACTTTTAGTAGGGCTTCATAATGAAAGCTGACGTTATCTTCACTACTACTGTACCAGTAAATCCTATCCACAATCCTGACCTTTTTAATTTCACTACACTCATAATGGTCTTCCCATTCATCTGGACTGTATGCATACCCACTTTGCTTACCAGCATACTCAATGAATAGTATTCCGGGGAGTAACAAATCTTTTGGAGGAGTATAAGTTGTTGTTATCTGAGCAAAGTTACAGCTCTTAAGGTAATTCTCATCCCTAACAGGCACGTATAACATGCCCTTTCCTTGAAGATTGTCAATAGTTAGCTTTTTCCATTCACTATCACCGGGTGCCCTGAAATAAACAATTACCCCATCAGCCCCTCTGTACTCTTGATGTCTAACGATTATTGTGTGATTTCCTTTTGTTAGGTATACTATTCCGGTATGGTCTTGACAATTACAGAAGGCATGTCCACCATACCAATCAACGACTATTTTGTCGTCAATAATTAAGTCAACTGCATCATCTCCATCAATTGCGAAATACCATGTACCTTCCTTATCAACTTCAAGGATCGCTTCAAGATACGTGGTGTACTCATCGCCCCTGTTTCCGGGCGACAGTACAAATCCATTTAAAATACCCCTTTCAAGAATATTATCACAATCAAAGAAATCACTCCAATCCGAAGGTACATTAACATAGTTCGGAGAGCGTGAGGAGAATTGAACATAAAGAACACCGGGTATTCCTTCTCTATCGGGGATATAAAACTGGGTTATTTCCACAGCATTTTGACATGTAGAAGCCGCATCAACATTCGCTCTTGCATAGAGCTTTGCTTTTCCGACCAAGTTTTGACTTGAGAAGATCTTCCATTCAGAATCACTTGGAGATTTAAAGTAAAGAACTACCCCATCGCCTCCAGTTTTTTCTTGCATCCTCACAATTAGCGTATGGTTCCCTGGTGTTAGATATATGAGTCCGCTATGATCCTGACAATTACAGAAGGCATGTCCACCATACCAGCTGGCTACAATTTTTCCATCTATAACCAGATCCGAGGCATCATCACTGTCTATAGCAAACTGCCAGAGTCCCCCTTCCAGAACTTCCGTTGTAACCTCATAATATGCCGCATAGTCTTCTCTCCAATTTCCTTTAAATGATATTGAATCAACATAATTAACTTCAAGAGGTTGGTTACATTTAAATGTTGCACTCCACTCAAAGGGATTTGTTGTGTATATGTGTTCCCCTTCATACCTAATTAGCAAAATTTTATTTGGAACACTCCCACTCATAAGCTGAAATAGAGGGATTAAAAGAATCATCAAAACAACAATAACAAGCCGTCTCATACTCCTCCCCTTATAGTGTTTTGTCTATTTTAGTTTAAGGAATTAAATAAAGGTTTCTAAGCAAATAGCAATATTTACCCTTCAATTTTGAGTATCCATTAAACTTTTATGATGGAATGCTCAACTAATTATGAAAACACTTCGTTGGTGATTGAAATGATTCATGCATCTAAAAGAGCCATGGGTATTGAATACGCAATTAGGGATGTTGTTCTGCCAGCCAGGGAACTTGAGAAGCAGGGAATAAAAATAATCAAGCTCAACATTGGAGATCCAGTTAAGTTCGACTTTCAGCCACCCCAACACATGAAAGAAGCATATTGTAAGGCAATTATGGAAGGACACAACTACTATGGAGAGAGTGAAGGCAGTATAGAGCTCAGAAAGGCAATAGTGGAGAGGGAAAAGAAGAAAAATGGCGTTGACATAACTGTGGATGATGTAATGGTAACAGCAGCAGTTACAGAGGCGTTACAGTTCGTCTTTGGTGCTCTTGTTGAGCCTGGAGATGAAGTTTTAATTCCAGGGCCAAGCTATCCCCCATACGTAGCACTTGTAAAGTTTTATGATGGTGTCCCAAAAGCTTATCTTGGAATTGAAGAAGAAGGCTGGCAACCGGATATAGATAACATGAGGAAGAAGATAAGCGAAAAGACAAAGGCCATAGCCGTTATAAACCCAAATAATCCAACTGGAGCCTTGTATGATAAGAAGACGCTTAAAGAGATTCTCGACTTAGCTGGAGAATACGATATTCCCGTTATCAGCGATGAAATCTACGATTTAATGACCTATGAAGGGAAGCACGTTTCTCCAGGCTCCTTAACAAAAGATGTTCCGGTAATCGTAATGAACGGCCTCTCAAAGGTTTACTTTGCAACAGGGTGGAGATTGGGATACATGTACTTCGTTGACCCAGAGAACAAGCTTGCTGAAGTTAGGGAAGCTATAGGCAAGCTCGCAAGAATAAGGCTCTGTCCAAACACACCCGCCCAAAAGGCTGCCATCGCTGGTCTCACCGGCCCAATGGATTACCTTGATGAATACATGAAAAAGCTCAAAGAGAGGAGGGACTACATCTACAAGAGGCTGAACGAAATTCCCGGCTTAAGTGCACAAAAACCAGAAGGAGCGTTTTACATCTTCCCACGCATTGAGGAAAGGAGCAAGTGGAAGAGCGACAGGGAATTCGTCCTTGACGTCCTCAGAAACGCTCACATCTTGGTGGTTCACGGTTCAGGGTTTGGAGAAGGTGGAGAGTGGCACTTCAGAGCTGTCTTCCTGCCGCCAGTTGAAATCCTTGAGCAGGCTATGGACAACTTAGAAAGATTCATGAAAGAGAGGCTTGGCTGATTTTTCTCTTTACCTTTTTGAACAGGAATCAGGCAAAAATTATTTTTCCAAAATTTTCACCTTCAAGCCGTATTCCTTAAATCGCTCAAAGCCTCTATCGCATGTAATGAGCTCCATATTGTGGGCTATGGCCGTTGAGGCTATTAGGAGATCCTTAATGGGTGGCCTCTTGCCTTTCTTCAACATATCCCTAAAAATTTTTCCAGCCACTTTCGCTGACTCCTCGTCAAACTCAACCTTTGGCATCATCTCCATCATCAGCTCTTCTCGTTCCTTCAGGTGTCCACTGTACAGCTCAAATACAACTATTGTAGGGAGACTGTATGTGACATTATTCTGGTAAAGTTGCTCGATGACTTTCCTATTTCCTCCGAATACCTCAATTACGACGCTGGTGTCCAAGAGTTTATCCATTCCTCAACCTCCTTGAGCTCCTTTTTCAGCTCTTCGAGTTCTTCCTCAGTCCTTGTCCCAAAGGCAATCATAAGGATGTCGAAGTTGCCCTTCTTTTTCTTGCCAATCAGCTCCCTTAATAGTTCGGAAAAGCTCTTTTTACCCTTCATCTTAACGAGCTCATAGTAAACATCATCTGCTATTGTTATCGTCTTTCCCATAGGATCACCATTATTCGTGTATGCATACATGATATTTAAGGGTTTCTTATAGTCCTCATAACTGCACACTGTAGGTAACAGTTTTGATAACTTTGGTGCACATTTTTGAGAGTTGCCAAAAAGCAGAACGAACACCACGGACTGAAAGTGGAAGCAAGCTGGCGTTCAACACGCTACTCTCTGTAACCCACGGAAAACTACCGGATAAAGGGAAGATGTCGAAGCACTCATACTGAACCTCTTCCACCACAACCAAAGATGAGAATCACCGAGGAGGAAAATCGAAAACTTCGCGGCGTTGCTCATGGAGGGAAACCTGAGCGAGGAAGAAGCATCAAGGAAGGCTGAAGAGCTCAAGGGCTTTCTCTTGGAGTACATGAAGGAGAAGGCTTCAAGGAAGAGATGTTTATGATAAGCTGCTCAAAAATCTAAGCATGATGCCATCGCTTGAAAGCTGTGAAAAGCTGAGCCTCAGAAAGTTTGAAAAAACAAAAAGACTCCTCTTCAAATTAGGCATTCAGTACAATGTTTAAATACTCAAAATAGTAAATTTAGGTTCAGGAGTGAACCATTGGCTCAGGGCAAAAATCCATTCAAGCTGAGAACGCTTACAAAGAAGAAAGAACTGCATGGAATAATCCCAGAACCACCACTGAGGGAGGCCGTCCTGAGGCTTGGGAGAGGTTTAGGATAATTTTTATTACGATTTATTCGTCAGAAAGAGGCAAAATATTCGGGTCGTTAAGGAAGGGTAACTGTGAAGATGAATAACATCATAAAGCTTGTGAAAGAAGAAAGCGACATAATCTACTGGGAGTTTAACCCCCAGAAACCACCGGAATGACTTCTACATAATCGCCATCCTTAACTGGATCATCCTCTAAGGCTACTTTTCCATTCACCTTTGCTATCGCGCTCTCAGTGTTAAATCCAACAGCCCTCAGAACGTCAGCGACCCTCATGCCCTTCTGCCATTCAATCTCCTTCTCGATCTTCCTTCCGATGACCTTAACTTTTATCATCGCCCCTCACCACATGAGCGTTGAAGTTTAGGTTTATAAATTTCTGGGAGAATTAATTATTGCCGATGAGGAGAAGGCCCGGCACCGAAAGGTGAGGAGGGCCATCACTTCCGAGGCTTACCGAAAGCTTTTTAATTTACCCCTTCATCTTAGTGAATGAGCGGGGGTGCCCGAGCCTGGCCAAAGGGGGCGGACTTAAGATCCGTTGCCGGAGGGCTGCGCGGGTTCGAATCCCGTCCCCCGCACCATCATCAAGATCATGGAGGGATTATCATGGCAAGATTTCCAGAAGCCGAAGCAAGAATATTTAAAAAGTACATATGCATGAGATGTGGGGCAACTAACCCATGGAAAGCTGATAAGTGCAGAAAATGTGGATATAAAGGACTAAGGCCAAAAGCCAGAGAGCCAAGGGGAGGAGTTGGACGTTAGCTTTTAAGCTTTTCCAAAGTATCCTCTATAAACTTTATCCCTTCTTCTAAGAGTTTTCTACCTTTTTCTGTGAGTTCATAATACTTTCTTGAGGGCTTTCCAGTTTCGCTCTCTTGCCATCTCGAGGTAACATATCCCTCCTTTTCGAGTTTATACAAAACTACATACGAGCTTACTGTAGCTGGTTCAAAACCAAACTTCTCCCTTATTTTGCTTTTTAGCTCATAAGCATACATAGGTCTCTCTTTTAGGAGGCTTAGAATGTATAGCCACAGGACTTCTTTTGTTAATTTCTCTCTTAACCTTTCCATTGGTGCAGTCATAAGTATCACCCGCAATGATATACAAGTATATCAAATCAAAGCTTTCATCAGTTATAAATATTTTTCTTTTACATTCTTTAAACATTTCGTATTTATAAAACAGCTAACGTAAAAGTATTTAACCTTCAACTGTATAGAATCTATAGGTGGATTAGAATGGACGTAAATCTTATGAACAATATAAATCTTAATGGAATAGTTGGAGATATGGGAGTTGGAGGAGTTGTCGGCTTCATAACCGGCTATGCCCTGAAGAAGTTCATTAAGCTTTTATTAGCATTAATTGGAGCATATGTGCTCAGCCTATTCTGGCTCCAGCAAAAGGGGATACTAACAATAAACACAAATGCACTCTTCAATCTTACAGAAAGCACAGCAACTAAAACACTGAGTATGGCAGATAAAGTCATGAGTGTTCTTCCGGGAGGAGGGGCATTTGTAGTTGGGTTTTATTTAGGATTCCACAAAGGTTAAATTCTCTATCTCAAATTTTTCATTATGAGTTACGAAAGGAGGATTCTGGTAAGGCATTCAATTGCAAGCATAATAGCCCTTGCTTTATTTGGGATTAGCAGATTTCTTTACAGCATTATTATTTCAAGAAAATTTGGGGTGGAAGTTTTAGGCTCTGCAAATTCTTTGATTTCCCAAGCATTTCTCGTAGCAATGCCACTGAGCTTTTTTGCTGTAGCATTGGGCAAGTACTCATCAGAGTTCCTCGCAAAGGAAGATTTCGAAAAAATAAAATCAATGACATCGATTTCATTCTCATTTCCACTAATTGGAATTTTGCTTGCTCCACTAAACATATATCTTGCCATTCTTTCAGTCCTTAGGGCTATTCAGCTCACATTTAGAAATTTCATCTACGGAATTCATAAAGGAGAGGTCTATGCGTATGCAATGCTCATCAGCTTTGTGCCTTTCATTATTAGCTTTTACTCCAAAAATCCCTATCTGCCGTATATAGCACTGCTGTTCACAATATCATTTTTTGCCTTCGTGTATCTCTTCAAAAAGGGTTTACTGGGAAAACCCAGAAAAGACGAGCTTTACCTTTTACTCCGCTATTCATCTTTTGCATTTCTCGGAACTCTATCTGGAGTATTTTTGGTTCAGGGGCCTTACTTTTTAAGCGAAAAGCTTGGGAATGCATTAATCGCTGGAAGGGTTTCAGCGTCTCTGTCAGCGGCATTTTTACTGACTTATTTGCCTCAAGTGCTCCAATCCGCAATTATGCCCCTCTACTCATATAAATATGGGAAAGAAGAATTAAATTATGTAAAGCTGCTTGCAGAAAAGACTACAGAATTGCTATCAATTTTCACAGCTTTTGTCGTTTTTGCTCTCTTGCTTGTCGGAAAAGAGGTAATTTCACTTCTTTTTGGTTTTAATCTTGGAAATGAATTCTATATCGCACTGCTCGCAGTTGAGGTTTACATAGCCTATAATCCCAGCATCGTTGCTTTAAACTCCACAAAATACGTGAAAGAAGGTAGTTTTATTGCAATTGTAGGGGCCTTAGTAGCGTTAATTACATGGATACCACTTATCACAAGACTTAATGAATATGGAACAATGCTGGGATTGTTACTCGGATACTTGGCAATATTGTGTGGAACAGCGTATCTCAGCCATAAAAAGCTAAAGATCTCGCCTAAATCATATAAACCACTATTGTTTGCAATTCCACTTCAGTTATTAGTCTTTATCTCAAAAGTTATGTTATTCGCTGGAATCTTGTTCTATACACTACTTCTGGCAAAAGAGATAAAAGAAAGTATCAAAGCTTTCCGTGATAAAGGACTCTAATCAGCCCTTCTGGGAGACCCTCCTTCTTTATCTTATCCTCGATTATCTTTTTATCATAGTCAACATCAATGAATTTCACATGAAGTGTATCAACGTCAATAAGGGCAAATGTTGCTTTGTGTTCTTTTCCTGGTGGGAAGCCTGTGCTTCCTGGACAGACTACCCTCCCGTATCTTGTCATGGCATTCACCGGCATCTTTGGAGAAGCCACTAAGAGAATCTCGTAATCTTTCACTGGTCTCATTATTGCCTCGTAGTATGAAGTTGGTTGCTCTGGAAGAACTATACCTCCAAATGGGTTCAATGGACTTCCATAAACGCCAAATATGCCATTGTCTCCAATTTTGTCAACAAGGTATACTGGTAAATCCCTTATGAATTCCCTACCCTCATGTCCGAGCTTTTCCCATGTGTATTTTAAAGCTGCTTTAACATGCTTTGGAAGGCTAATTTTATCAATGTAGTCCGGACCTTCAGCGTGAGGATCACTCATAGCAATTATCTGATCAAATTCACCACGAATTATCTTAACTTTGTTATTCTTAATCAAATCATCGAGAGTATCCAGAATTTCCTTTGGATAGGGGAATAAGCCTACAATGTTTCCAAGAATATAATATTTTTCAATGCCATATCCATTTTCTTTGAGTTCTTCAACTTTTCCCAATGCCTTAACTAAAGCTGGGAAATTTCCGTTTATGTTTGCTAATACCGCCACGTATCTCATCCCTCTCACCTCCACTTTTTCTAACATAATATTACTAAAGTCTTCTATTTAAATATTTCGAATAAAGTTGAGGGAGATATTGGAAAAGGAAAAATACACGAATTTAAGTCCTAAATAGACTAAAAAGGCTTCCTCCTTTTCTTCCTTTAACCCTTTAATAACTCAAAGAAAAATCTACCCTTTTATTGACACAGTAATTTTGGTCTCTAAGAATTAAAATGGGGATACCATATAGAGTAAGTCTCAAGTGAGGGGGGCTTAAAGTTTTACTCTAAGGGTGTTTATACTTAAAGTAAACAATATACCGTGACTATAGTTGTACTGGAAGTTTTGAATTAAAAACGGCAATTAGCATCCTGTTTAGGCTTAATAAAGTATTATAATTATCGAAAAATCTGGTGTTTTCATCCGTAAAATATATATACTTTTAGTTATACAGAAAGGAAGGAGGTGTCTCTGTATGGATGTCAAGAAGGCACTGCTTAGTTTGTTTTTAGTTGGAGTTTTGGGTATTGCAGTAGTGGCAAGTGGATGCATTGGAGGCCAACAGACCGCTACTCCGACAACGGTTACACAAAAAGAAACAATCACTCAAACAGAAACACAAAAAGAGACCGTTACAAAAACAAAGCCAGTAGAGCAGATTACTTTAAAAGTAATAGGCCCATGGTCTGGGGCAGAGCTTGATGCTTTTATGGAAGTTATCAAGGCCTTTGAGGCTCAACATCCAAACATAAAGGTGGAATACAAAACATACAGGGCTGAAGACCTTTCGACGATTCTACCTCTCCAGTTTGAGTCGGGAGATGCTCCAGCCGATGTCATAGCAATGTGGGGCTGGTTCATTGCAAAAATGGGCAAAAAAGGCCATTTAATGGAATTCAATGGAGTAATAAACCCTGACGAGTACGTTCCTGGGATTCTGGACACAGTTACCGTGGATGGAAAGATTTATGGTGTTCCATTTACAGCAGCAGCCAAGCCTGGATTCTGGTACAGGAAGTCGTTCTTCAAGAAGCACGGGTTAAAGCCGCCCGAAACTTGGGATGAGTTCGTGGCGTTGCTCGATCAGATTAAGCAAATACCGGGAGTTAAAGCTCCAATCGTTAGCGGCGATAGCGTGGGATGGCCACTTTCTGATGTAACTGAACACTTCATCATGACCTTTGGAGGAAAAGACCTCCAGCTCAAGCTTATAAAGGGTGAAGTCAAGTGGGAAGATCCACAGGTAAGGAGCATCTTCGAGCAGAGACTTGTGCCCCTTCTAAAAGCTGGCTACTTCAGCGATCCAATAGAATGGACATCTGCGGTGGATCTATGGTGGAAGGGAGACTATGCATTGTACTTCATGGGTACCTGGATAACCGGAATGGTTGACGATCCCACAGATCTTGGCTTAATTTCACTGCCTGGAGTCAAAGCAATGGTTCTTGCTCCAGACTACTTCATGGTGCCCAAGTACACCGAACACCCCAAGGAAGCCATGGAGCTTGCCAAATTCTTGGCAACGGAAGGACAGAGGATTCACGTGGGTACCAAGTCAGGAAAGTTAGCAACATGGAAGAAGGTATCAATTGACGACTACTGGGAGCCCATGAAGGATGTTGCAAAAGTTGTAGCCAATGTAGAATCAGCACCAGATCTCGATGACAGCGTTGGAGGAGAATGGCAGAAGGCCTTCTGGGATCAGTTAAAGCTCTTGTGGGTACAGCCAGACAGGCTCGATGAAGTTCTGAAGACGTTGGATGAAAAGTTTCCAAAGAAGTGAAGGAGGGTCTTAATGAGGAGGCCTAAATCTTTAACTCCCCTTTTTTTCCTTTTACCGGCGCTTGTCTTAATGGTTCCCTTTGTAATATACCCCGTGTTCAAAACAATATACCTGAGCTTCTTCCTTGATGGAAAGTTTGTAGGTTTGGAAAATTACAAGAATGTTTTGTTAAGCTCTGATATGATAAACCTCGACAGATTCCCTACTAAATCTCCCCCATGGGGAGCTTTAATTCATAACATAGTGTGGATAGCCATTCATCTTCCCACTACCGTGTTTTTGGGCTTAGGAATTGCCCTTCTTTTAAGACGGGAGGAGGTGAAGGGGAGTTCTATAATCAAGTCTATAATCTTTTTGGGTATGGTAATCCCGATGATCGTTGGAGGTTTGATAATTCGCTTTCTTTTTGAAGAAGGAGCAGGGGTAATACCTGCAATTTTTAGGTTGCTTGGCGTTGAGAGGCTCGCGATTACTTGGACAGCCTATCCCGAAACTGCACTCTTTGCTGCAATTTTGGGATCAATATGGATATGGACTGGTTTTAGTATGCTCATGTATTCAGCAGGCTTGGCTTCTATACCCAAGGACTATTACGAAGCCGCCTTGATAGATGGTGCCAACAAGTTTCAGATTTTCAAAAACGTAACTTGGCCTCTCTTGAAACCAATTACCATTGTGGTAGTGGCAATGACCCTGCTCTGGGATCTCAAAATCTTCGATGTTGTATATGTGGCTACAGGCGGCGGTCCAGGAGGGGCTTCAATGGTTCTTGCACTTCAAATGTGGGACTACTTTGCAAGAGCCCTCAACTACAACTACGCTGCTGTAGTAGCCGTGCTTTTGACTGCATTGACCATTATTCCCGCCATGTGGTTGATTAGGAGGAGGGAGTGATAATGGCTATACCAAGGTATAAACTTAGAAAGTACATCATTTCAAACACGCTTGCATGGATTATAGGAATAATATGGCTGATACCTTTTATAGGAGTCCTAATGGCTTCAATAAGACCGTATAAAGAAATCGTAAGTGGATGGTGGCACTTTCATCCCTTTACAATAACTTTGAAAAACTACATAAATGCCTTCAATCATCCCATGTTCCCCATAAGTCAGGGATTAAAGAACTCCTTAATAATTGCAGTCCCCTCCACAATTATTCCTTTGATAGTCGCCGCATTAGCTGCCTATGCCTTTGCCAGATACAGCTTCCCAATAAGGCACTATCTCTTTGCGTTTATAGTATTCCTAATGGCTCTCCCACAGCAGATGACCGTTGTTCCCCTGTATTTTCTTTTGAGAAATCTTCACCTCCTAAACACATTCAGAGGGCTCATTTTGGTTCACTCCGCGTGGGGTCTGGCATGGATAATCTTCTTCATGAGGAACTATTTCTCAATGCTCCCAACGGACGTTGAGGAGGCTGCAAAAATAGATGGGGCAACTGATTTCCAGATATTCTATAAGATCGTCTTACCAATGGCGTTACCGGGGTTAATCTCAGCTGCAATACTTCAGTTCACCTGGGTGTGGAGTGACTTCTTCTTAGCATTGGTATTTCTGCAAAATCCAGAGAAATATGTTGCTACCCAAAGACTTCCTCTGCTTAGGGGGCAATATTTTGTTGATTGGGGCATACTAACTGCAGCTTCTATCATGGTCATGATAGTTCCTCTGCTTGTCTATGCCATCTTCCAGAAGTACTACATAAGCGGTATGATAGGCTGGTCAACCGAGAAATAATGGGAGGAATGAAAATGTATGAGGTAACGAAGTTTGGTGGGGAAGGTAAAAAGCTTGAAGACTACAGAAAAATAATAGGGGAAGAAGGCTTGGAAAGTATTAAAGAAAAAGCAGAGAATCTAAAAGGCAAAAGCTTTATCCATGTAAACTCCACCTCCTTTGGCGGAGGCGTTGCCGAAATTTTGCACAACCTTGTCCCTCTGATGAGAGATGTTGGAATAGACGCAAGATGGTTTGTGATTGAGGGGACAAATGAATTTTTCAACGTTACAAAGAGCTTCCACAATGCTCTTCAGGGAAACAAGGAGCTTAGGTTAACTGAAGAAATGAAAGAACTGTATTTGGAGACAAACAAGAAGAATGCTGAGGACTTTGATTTGAGCTCGTTTGATTACGTCTTGATACACGATCCTCAACCGGCACCCCTTATAGAGTTTTATGAGAAAAAGCAGCCTTGGATTTGGAGATGCCACATTGACCTAAGCGATCCAAACTTGGAGTTCTGGAAGTTTCTGAGGCAGTTTGTCGAGAAGTATGACGGGTATATTTTCCATATGGAGGAGTATGTCCAGAATGACCTTAATAAAAGCAAAGTGGTTATAATGCCCCCTTCCATTGACCCTCTTAGTGAAAAGAACAGAGAACTGAGTGAGAGCGAAATTTTAAAAATCCTGGAAAGGTTTGATGTAGATCCAGAGAGACCAATAATAACTCAGGTGTCTCGTTTTGACCCATGGAAAGGGATTTTTGATGTCATAGACGTCTACAGAAAAGTCAAGGAGAGAATACCAGGGGTTCAACTCTTGTTAGTTGGTGTAATGGCCCATGATGACCCTGAAGGCTGGATATACTTCGAGAAAACCCTGAGAAAAATCGGAGAGGACTATGACGTTAAGGTGCTCACAAATCTCATAGGAGTTCATGCAAGAGAGGTAAACGCCTTCCAAAGGGCAAGTGACGTAGTCCTTCAGATGTCCATTAAGGAGGGGTTTGGATTAACCGTTACCGAAGCAATGTGGAAAGAAAAGCCGGTGGTAGGGAGAGCCGTAGGAGGAATAAGACTTCAGATAGTAGACGGAAAAACAGGGTTCTTAGTGAAAGATGTTAGTGATGCCGTTGAGAAAACTCTCTATCTCCTTAAGCACAAACACATAGCGCAGAAAATGGGTAAAAACGCCAAAGAAAGGGTTAAAGAGAATTTCATAATAACAAAGCATCTTGAGAGGTACCTCGATTTGCTGAATTCTTTTTAAACCCCTCTTCAATATATTTTTAGGTGGACAATAATGGAGATTCCTCCAGAAATTTTACATGCCTTGAGTGAGATTGGATTTACAAAGTATGAAATTCTTACTTACTGGACTCTCTTAGTTTACGGCCCCAGCACCGCTAAGGAAATCTCTACAAAAAGCGGAATTCCATACAACAGGGTTTATGATACAATATCATCCTTAAAACTTAGGGGGTTTGTAACTGAGATTGATGGAACACCGAAGGTATACGCTGCTTACTCGCCAAGGATAGCATTTTTCAGGTTCAAAAAAGAACTTGAGGACATAATGAACAAGCTCGAAATTGAGCTTAAGAATGTAAAAAAGGAAGAACAGAGACCTGCAATATGGAGAAGCAGAAGTTTTGACGAAGCCCTTGAGATGTTCAGGGAATCGCTGTATTCCGCTAAAAACGAAGTGATAGTAGTTACTCCAAGCGAATTTTTTGAAACGATAAAGGAAGACTTAATAAAAACCCTTCAGAGAGGTGTGACAGTGTCTCTTTACATCGACAAAATACCGGATCTATCAGAGTTTAGAGGGAAAGGGAATTTCTTTGTTAGGCAGTTCTACAGGCTGAACCACTTAATAGGCATGACCGATGGAAAGGAGATCGTTACAATTCAGAACGTAAGCTTTAGGCCATCTTCTCCACCCAGCTTTAAAGCAACGTATCCTGAGATAATATTCTCGCAATACAGTCTTATAATAGAGATATTCAAAGAGTCTTCTTTGGAGGTGGAGGACATAACAAATCCGCAGAACATCAGATTTTTTGCCATGTTCCATGCAGCAGACTTTGTAAAGAGGCATATTAATAATGGGACGATCATAGCAGAGGTCGTTGGAAGGAACATCAAAACTGGTGAAATCGAGAAACTCCACGGTAATGTGGTGGGATACACCCTCTCATTTAAGGAAGCTGTTAACAATATTCATCTCGAAACGGAAAAGGGAGTTGTAAAGATTGGAGGCATGTTTGCGGTTATTGAGGATTATGAAAGCACTGAAATAAAGTTTGTGATGGGGTGGTTTTAATGGCAGAGGTTAGGTTGGTAAACGTGTGGAAAAAGTTTGAGGATGTTGTTGCGGTTAAGGACATGAATCTTCATGTAAAGAATGGGGAATTCATGATTCTCCTTGGACCCAGTGGTTGTGGAAAAACAACGACACTCAGAATGATTGCTGGTCTGGAAGAGCCGACAAAGGGTCAAATTTACATTGGTGATAAACTTGTTGCCGACACTGAAAAAGACATCTTCATCCCACCAAAGGATAGGGATATTGCAATGGTTTTCCAGAGTTATGCTCTTTATCCACACATGACAGTTTATGATAATATCGCCTTCCCACTCAAACTCAGAAAAGTTCCAAAGCAAGAAATCGATAGAAGGGTAAGAGAAGTTGCGGAAATGCTCGGCTTAACTGAGTTGTTAAAGAGAAAACCAAGAGAACTCTCTGGTGGTCAGAGACAGAGAGTTGCCTTAGGAAGAGCCATCATCAGAAAACCACAAGTCTTCCTCATGGATGAACCACTAAGTAACTTAGACGCAAAACTTAGGGTAAAGATGAGGGCAGAGCTAAAGAAGTTACAAAGACAATTGGGCGTTACCACAATTTACGTTACCCACGATCAAGTTGAAGCAATGACAATGGGAGACAGAATTGCCGTAATCAATGCTGGAGTTTTACAGCAAATTGGCTCGCCAGACGAAGTTTATGACAAACCGGCGAATATGTTTGTCGCTGGTTTTATCGGCAGCCCACCAATGAATTTCTTAGATGGGACAATAACTGAGGATGGTTTTGTGGATTTTGGCGAGTTCAAGCTCAAGCTTTTGCCAGATCAAGTGGAAGTACTGAAGGAGAAGAATTTAATTGGCAGGGAAGTCGTTTTCGGCATTCGCCCAGAAGACGTTTATGACGCCATGTTCGCCCAAGTTAAAATCCCAGGAGAAAACATGGTTAAGGCTGTGGTAGATATAGTTGAAAACCTGGGTAGCGAAAGAATTGCTCACCTAAGAGTTGGAAACATAACTTTTGTTGGAGCTTTTAAAGCTGAATCAATGATAAAAGAAGGCCAAGAAGTCGACGTCGTCTTCGACATGAAAAAAGCCCACATCTTTAACAAAAAAACTAAAAAAGCAATTTTCTAACTCTTCTCCTTTCCTTAAATTTTGAAAGTGATTCATACATAGTGAAGCACTGAACCTGCTCTCAACTCTAACTGATCCAAGAAAACTTTTCTATCAATTGTGAAGGGTATTGATGGAGAAGCACCAAAACTTGATTAATGGGCTTAAGAAAGAGGGCTTTGAAGTCTTAGACGTTAACAAAAGCTCGAAAAATATGAAGCCTTTGAAAAAAGGTCAGAACTTTGGAATAGATGAGGGATTTAAAGCATCAAAGTTTGTAAACTCTAATGAAGTTTAATTTTTGTTTTGGCGGACCGGCGGGGATTCGAACCCCGGACCTGCGGCTTAGGAGGCCGCCGCCCTGTCCTGGCTAGGCTACCGGTCCTCAAGCCCGGTATGAGGTGAAGGAGAAGAATATTTAAACTTTGCGGTGAATTCTTATAAGGTGAAAAGAGGATGATAGATGAGCTTGATCGAAAGATATTGTCCCTCCTTCAGAGAGACGCGCGCTTATCCTACAGAGAGATTGCCAAAGAACTCAACGTTGCAGTTGGAACGGTCTATAACAGATTGAAAAGACTCGAGGAAGAAGGCATATTAAAAGGATTTTATCCAAAGCTGGATTATGAGAGACTCGGTTATGAATTAACGGCTATTATAGGGGTCAGGGCTCAGGGGAAAAGAATTATACAAATAGAAAGGGAGATTGCCAAAGATGATCACGTTCTGTGTGTTTATGATGTTACAGGAGAGTACGACATAATAGTCGTAGCAAAGTTCAAAGGTAGAGAGGATATGAACAGGTTTGTAAAAAAGGTTTTGGCAATAGATGGAGTGGAAAAAACAAACACACATGTTGCCATGGACATCGTGAAGGAGGACTTTGTTCTAAAGATTTAGATACATATCTATAAACCTCTCTGCCACATCTTCAAGCCTTTCAACAGGTAGCTTAACCTGTCTTCCATTAACAGACCCCTCAAAGATTATTGGCTGCTTTGGGGCGATTCTTTCAAGTACCTTGAACTCTTTATTTTGCATAACAGTTTCATCTCTAACCTTTGTAAACTCTTTAAAACTCGCATATCTTATTACTCCCTCAAGAATTATCATCAAACCGCATTCTTCCTCAGGACAACAAAAATAAAATGGTTTCCCAATTTCTGCATCAACAACAAGACTTTTGCCTTCTGCATTGTATATTAGGAATCTCTCCATATCAAAGCTCCCCCACTTCTTCCAATTTTTCTTTTTATCACAAACTCACAATATGAATCACCTTTAGCTTCACATTTAACTTCATGACTCTCCCATTCTCCCCGGATATCCCTTCTATTATCTGAGCAAGGGCACCAGCACAATGTAAGTGAACCTTATAGCTCTTGTTAAAAGGGAAAAACAAATTGATGCATCAAAATCCTATGGTCTTCATTGAATAGTCCAGAAATAATTACACTACGTCCTTCTCTAATTCCGCCTCCCAAGATATCATCCAGTCTTTTTATTCCAGTCCCTATCATAATCTCACCAGAGTTTCCACTGGGATGTTGTATTCCTCTTTAAGCACGTCAATTATGTTCCCAACACTTATCAGGAAGAACATGCCAACTGGTGTTGCATTTGCTTGTTTACACACTTCCAGCAGCGCTCTCTGTGTTTCACCACTTCTGATTACATCATCAACTATTAAAACCCTCTCCCCTCTTTTTAAAGCCCATTGGGGTAAATACAGCGTCATGATGCTTCCTGAAGCACTGGGAACATAGTTAACTTCATAGAATTTCTCAACACCGACTTCCTTTTTCTTCTTTGCGTAAATCACATCAACGTTCAGTTCATCAGCTATATGAACAGCTAATGGTATGCCATCTGTTGCTGCTGTGAGAACTTTTGAAACATCCCTGCTGAGATACTTGGATGCAACTTCTTCAGCTATCAGACTCATCAGGTTTGTGTCACTCAATACTTTCATGTTATCAAAGAGACCATGCTCATCAAACTGGATTCTCCTCCTAACTTCCTCTTCTATATTGATATAGGGGGATAAGAGCTCTAAGAGTTCTTTGGCTCTTTCAGTGCTTGGAAGAACTTTACCCCTAACGTATCTATTGAGAACTGTTATCGGCAAACCTGTTATTTTTGACAACTCTTCATAGGTATATCTCTTTTTAAGCAACTTAAGTATTCTTACCACTCTAAGTTTCTCCTTGACCGCCTCTATTTGACTCAATGCCTCCACCTCCCTTTGAAAAAATGATTGACAAAAAAATGTATAAATATATTTCGGTAGAAATTACAATCTACATTGGTATTGCCAACTTAAGGCACTTCAGAAAAGTCTAATTTTCGACGGTAGTCTTCAATAACCTCCCAAAAGTACTTTTTAACAAATTCTAAAGTAAAGTTTTCACCTTCAGGATGGTTTATTCCTCTACAAAATCCATCTTCCCTTACATATACTTCAAGCACATGTCCTCTCCTTACAAGCACAAATGGATAAAGTCTACAAGCAAGAGGTCTGTAGGGATACACCTTACATTTTCCGTCCTCCCCAAGGAATATGCAACCTCCATCAAAAGGTCTTTTTTTCAGAGCATAAGCCAAGAACTTATCTCCTCTATAAAACATTTTTTCATAATCAACGAATTCCCATGCGTTGTATCCAAGTTCCTCAAGTCTTTCTATATCCTCATCCCTAAGGGGTATTTCGAGTCTGAAACAGCATTCGGCACAATTTTCAATGCATTTAAATTTAAAAGAAGGATCGGACTTTACTTCTAATGTCTTCAGATTTATCGTACCTATCAATCTTTTCTTCAAGAATCCACCCCCTATATCCTGTATGAGCTCGCTATCAGTGTCTCCGTCATCTCAATATCTCCAATTTTTCTGAGTATCTCATCATGGAATTTGTCAAGCTCTGAAATGTTACCAACTTCCACTCTGAGTACAATATCGTATTCTCCATATACACGGTAAATTTCTTTCACCATTGGCTTGTCCTTAAGTTTGTTGTATACTTTTTCCTCATTTCCCGGCTTTACGATAATCAAAACGAACGCCTCCATCATATTCCAAAACCTCCCATACCAAATCTTTTCATCATCCTATTAAGGCTTCTCTTGTTCATACTCTTAAAGAATTTCTTCATCTGATTATACTGCTCAAGCAGTTCTTTGACGTCTTTCACTGTGGTCCCAGAACCTCTGGCAATTCTCTTAATGCGCGAGTAGTTGATTATCTCAGGATGTTCAAGCTCCTCTTCAGTCATTGAATCCATGATCACCTTAAATTTCTTCAATCTTTGCTCGCTAACCCTGACAACATCATCAGGAAGAGAGTATCCCAAACCAGGGATCATCTGAAGTATCTGCTTTAAGGGGCCCATTTTGCTCATAGCTTCAAGCTGAGCATACATATCCTTAAGATTGAATTTCCCACGCATGAACTTTTCCAGATCCTCTTCTTTGAGTTCTTGAGCTTTGCTTAACTCCTCAAATTTCTCCAAGAGACCTTGAATGTCACCTAAGCCAAGTAACCTTGATACAAATCGCTTCGGGTCAAAGGGCTCTAAATCATCAATTTTTTCGCCAACACCAATGAACTTTATTGGTGCGCCTGTTGCCACAACAGCTGACAATGCTCCTCCTCCTTTTGCTGAGCCGTCAAGTTTCGTAACAATGATTGAACCTATTGGAGTTGCCTCTTTAAATGCTAATGCCTGGTTATAAGCCTGCTGTCCAATTGTTCCATCTATAACAAGAATGACCTCATGAGGTTTTATCGCATCACTTATCTGTTTCATTTCTTCGATTAGACTTTTCTCTTCTTTATGCCTCCCAGCAGAATCAACTATGATTATGTCAACTCCTTTACGCTTGAAGTACTCAACCCCCTCTTTAGCAAGCCTAACGGCATCCTTTTCATTGGGGTCTCCAAAAACCTCAATGCCGTAGGGATCAACTAACTGTTTAAGCTGATGATATGCCCCAGGGCGCCAAGTGTCTGAGCATACAACTCCCACTTTATATCCTCTTTTCTGGAAATACCGAGCAAGCTTAGCAACTGTTGTTGTCTTACCAGAACCCTGGATTCCAACCGTAAGCAGAATAGTTGGCTTCTCTCTAATTTCTATTGGTTTTGCTTCTTTCCCAAGGAAGTTTGTGAGCTCTTCGTAAACTATTTTTATGATGTGTTCTCTTCTGGACACTCCCGCGGGCGGCTTTTCTTCCAGAGCTCTTTTTTGAATTTTCTTACTCAGATCCAAAACAAGACGAACATTAACATCACTCATGATTAAAGCTCTTTGTATGTCTCTTACGACCTCTTTAATCAGCGCTTCATCAACGGAACTTGCACGTGCGAGTTTTTTTAATGCGGCGTTTAATGCCTTGCCAAGACTCTCTAAAGCCATGTATCTCTCACCATAAGAAGGAGTGATACAAAGTTTATAACCCTATAGGTTTTTCAGCATTGTATTAATGAACACGCTTTTAACAAATAACGCCATTTTAGCTCTTTTTCATGTTCAAATATGTTCATTATATCTGAAAGTAGAACATTTGAGTTGTTTTGCGGGAGTTTTGATCTGAGAAAAGCATTCACAGCCATTTTGAAACGCACAAAGCTTTTAATCCCAAAATATCCAACAATTATTGAGTATAAGAGAAAAATAGAAAGGAGGTGAGAGATATGGAATGGTTACCAATCCTTCACGGATACATGCTCATTAAAGAGATGGAAAAGAGAAAGAAGAAACCAGTGCCAGAGGAACTCGAATATGTAGAGGAGTTAGTCTAAAGCTTTTCCTTTTGTCTCTTTTCCGAGTACTGCAATATCTAAAGCTCCCACTATTGAAATTACTGCTATTAATAGAACCGCAACTCCCACTGTGGAGATCTCCATGATTTTTCCGGCAACTATTGGAGCTAATCCACCGCCTATTCTCGCCATAGCTCCCGCCCATCCTGTTCCCGTTCCCCTAACACTTGTTGGATACAGCTCTGGAGTATAAGCATAGATTGCTCCCCATGCACCTAAGTTGAAAAAGCTGAACAACACTGCACTTAAGACTATCATTGAGACACTCCCAGAGCTTGCGAATTTATAGAACAAAAGTCCAGCCAAACCTGATAGAAAGAGATAGCTTGAAAGTGTTTTCTTTCTTCCAATTTTTTCAATGAGATATGCTGCACTCCAATAACCCGGTAGCTGAGCGACTGCAGTGATTATGAAATACTGAAAGCTCTTGAAAACTGTAATATTGAGTGTTGATGCAAGAAACTTTGGAAGCCATATAAAGAATCCATAGTAAGCAAATGCAATACTGAACCATGCAACTGTCAACATAAATGTCGTCTTTGCATATTTGCTCCAGAGCTCTGCGATGGTAATTCTTTTGTGCTCTTCCTTAGGAATCTCCAGCTTTCCTGAAACTCCAAAGATCTTCTTTATTATCTCATTGGCCTCTTTGATTCTCCCTTTAAGAAGCAGAAAACGTGGAGATTCTGGTAATGACACTAAAAGGGGCAGTGCTAATAGAATTGAACCACCGAATAGTAGTATGGTCCTCCAATCCACTTTTACTATTATGGCAACAATTCCAATTATTATAGTACCAATTGCCCAAAAACTCTCCAATATTGAGATCATTGCACCTCTAATTCTCTTTGGCATAAATTCAGCAAAGTATGAGCTTGCAACTGGGAGAGATCCGCCCAGTCCAAGACCAACAATAAACCTCAACAGAATCAGTTGATCTAAACTCTGAACAAAAGAACTTATCAATGAGGCAAAGCCAAACGTAGCTACTGCCAAACTCAAGCTTTTCTTTCTTCCTATATAATCAGCCAGTATTCCAAAGAACCATGCCCCAAGTAACATGCCCCATAATGCTGCCGACCCCATCGCTCCAAGTTTAGTCAAGCTACCCTGAAATGCAGGCTCTTTTTTTAGTAATGGAATTATAAACGCTACAGAAAGAGTGTTAATAGCTATAAATGCCCATATTGTCCCCAAAACAGCCAGCAGTTTATAATGGAACTTTCCAAGCTTGGCACTCTCTATAGCTTCCATTTTTCATCACCGAACATTTGTTCGGTTGATTGACTTAAAAATCTTTTTACATAAAAAAGAGAGATTTTACGAAATATTTTAATCTGATCTCCCTATCATCCAAAAAACATAAGGCCTAACCCTCACTTAAGAAGAACATACAGTACAGCAAGGATTAAGAACAACAAAAACTCAAAGAAAGTGGGTGAAAAAATGAAGGTACATTATGAGTGTCTCGCGTGTCAAGTACTTCAATGTCAAAAAATAGTAGAATTCAGCACTGAAGATTTAGAAAAAAGAAAAAGAAGCATGATTTTTTCATCCAAGCTTTTTGCAAAATATTTTGATGAAGATTCAATTCCAGCTGTTGTTGGAAGTGAGGTATTCCTTGAACTTTACAAATATTTAGAAACTGATGACCCATTTGAGAAATACAAAGGCAAATCAAATAAACTCGCATATAAGGTAGTGGAGGATTTGAAGAGAAAAGTTAAAATTGACCTAAAAACTGCACTTAAGTTGGCAATAGCCGGTAATGTAATTGACTTTGCTGTTGGATATGAGCCTGAAAAAATTGAAGAGGATATTCTAAGAATGCTAAAGGAGGAATTATACATTGATGAGAGCAAAAAACTGTTTAGAACCCTAAAAAGAGCAGAAATTCTATTGTATCTAACAGATAATTGCGGGGAGATATACTTTGATAAGTTACTCATAGAGAAAATCAAGAAAGAATTCCCAAGATTAAAAATTTACATTGCCGGGAAAGAAGGCCCCATAATAAACGATGCAACTGTCAAAGATCTAAAAGACGCTGGTTTGAATGAAGTTGGAAAAATAATTTCCACTGGAACAAGAATAGTTGGTGTCCCAATTGACAAAGTCAGCAAAAAGTTCCTTGAAATATTCGATAGAGCTGATGTCATAATAGCTAAAGGCCAAGGCAACTTCGAAACCTTGAGTGAGCTTAGAGATGAAAGAGTCTTCTTTCTGTTAAAGGCAAAGTGCAAACCAGTGGTAAGAGAGTGGAATGTTCCCCAAGGTTCATTGCTATGCACCACATTATAGACAATCGTCGATATCATTCTTAACGAATGACTATTAAAAAGGTTTTTATATCTTGGGGTTGTATAGATATATGGTGATATAGATGCCAGCTGTGATTAGGAAGGATATTAATAAATTTGTGAAAGAGTTAAAAATGCATTACAGCGATGTCTGGAAGATACCCTCAAGTAAATATCTCGATAACCCTGATTTTATTGTAATTGACCCAAAAACAGGGAAAAAAGTCAAGATTAGCTTTGTTGCTCTGGATGACGGGGAAACCGTCAGTATCGTATACGATGACTTAAGCTGAATTGGTACTCTTTCGTTTTTTGTCGTATAATTTTTCTGTTCTTCATTATCATTGAATACTAAAGAGGAAAGTTTATTCGGAAGCAGTAGCCTTTTTAAACTTCTTTTGTACCCTTTTCTTAAGGTGATACAGAATGGTAAGGATAGCAATTATTGGAGGTTCTGGAGTTTATGATCCCAAGCTTTTAGAAAACATAAGAGAAGAGGAAGTAAATACCCCATACGGAAAAATCAAAGTGAAAATAGGGACATATAAAGGGGAAGAGATAGCCTTTTTAGCCAGACATGGAGAAAAGCACAGCGTTCCACCTCATAAAATAAACTACCGGGCAAATATCTGGGGGCTTTATGAACTTGGTGTTGAAAGAATTTTGGCAACCTCAGCTGTTGGCTCACTGAACGAAGCAATGAAACCTGGAGACTTCGTGATTCTTGACCAGCTTATGGATTTCACAAAAAGCAGAGTATATACATTCTATGATGGTGAAGATTCACCACATGATAGAAAATTTGTTGCGCATGTTGATTTCACTGATCCTTATTGTCCAGAGATTAGGAATGCCCTCATCAGAGCAGCAAAAGAGTTCGGATTCAGCTATCATCCAAAGGGTACTTATGCTTGTATGGAAGGACCAAGGTTTGAAACAAGAGCTGAGATTAGAGCATTAAGAATTTTAGGAGCAGATGTTGTTGGAATGACCCAATGTCCAGAGGCAATTTTGGCAAGGGAACTTGAGATGTGCTACTCAAGTGTTGCAGTAGTTACGAACTTTGCTGCAGGAATAAGTTCTCAAAAGTTGACCCATAGAGAAGTCGTTGAATTAATGGCAAAGAAGAGCGAGGAAATAAAGTACCTCCTCATGAAAGCAATTGAGTACATCCCAAAAGAGAGGAGATGCATGTGCAAAGATGCCCTAAAAGGTGCGACTGGAGATTAATTTTCTTTTTTGTCTCTGTTTTAGGAGAATGGCGCCCCGGCGGGGATTTGAACCCCGGACCTCGAGGTCCGCAGCCTCGCGCCCTATCCAGACTAGGCCACCGGGGCACGCTCATTGGGTTTTAAAAAATGCTCTTTATAAAGTTTGCTGGCGAAAAACTTATAAAGACACTCTTATGTTAGTATTTAACGAGCTGTGCGGTGGTAGTCTAGCCTGGCCTAGGACAGCGGCCTGCCACGCCGCGGGCCCGGGTTCAAATCCCGGCCACCGCACCATCTTAAGTTTTCTGATTAATTCTGGTGGTTTCTCATTAAACAAACCCTAACAACATTGGGAACTCTTATTTCAAGGATGAATATTTGTAGGGATTGATCTATCTATTACACCAAAGCAAGAGAAATTAAGTATTGTCCTATCAGTAACCTCCTCCATTCAGGAGTAATTATTAAAGCCTACATTGAAATTTCATCTGTTGACAATTCTTCACCGTCTAATATCTCCACATCGCCTTTCAGCAACTCTTCTCTTTTGAGATATTCTCTGACCAACAGTTCAGCTCTTTCTTATCTTTTGCCAGTCGTAGAAAATGTTGTATAAGCCTCGGAGTCTTCGACTGTGTCCGTGTCTTCCCGGGATACACGTGAACTTTGTATAGCTTCATAATTCTTTTTCTTTTAATCTTATTTGGTAGCTTTAATTCAAACTTTAGCGTCTTTTGACCCTTTGGAATTTCAATTTCTAAGGTGTATTGGGATGCATCAGAAACATCATCGAAGACCACATAACCTGATACATAACTTCCAGGTTTGAGGATCATGTCTCCGGTAATTTTGCTCATAATTAAGTTTCCATTGTCAGTGCCTCCCGAGAATGTTAACTTCCAATTATCAATGTTAAGCAAATGCTCTACTTCCCCAATGTTTTTGAGCTTAAAGTAAATTTTCACAAGAGTTTTTAGTTTGCTGATTTCGAAGTATGGGGTTTTCTCAACTTTTTCTAATGTAATCACAAAGGGATAGGCTTCTATTGTTTTATTAACTACTACTTCATTCAGTTTTGGCACTTCTTTTATTTCGATGGAATTTTAAGAAATTCTTCTTTGCCTTCAATCCAATCATGTAGGGGCACTATTAATTCCGTCTTTCCTTGGACATAGGGGAATACCAACCATGCTTCCTTTTCTGAATTGGGATTTACAGTTAAAAACCAGCTGCTTGAGACTATTCCTACACTTCCCCCAAGGCTAATTCCGTTCAGGTCAATTGTTATATCTTTGTTCCCCATGTTTTTAATTCTTAGGACAACCTTTATTCCATTTCCTTTGCCTTCAAATGTTTCATATTCGAAAACTGCATATTTTACTAACGTTGCTTCGATAGAGAATTGTTGAGCCGCTTTGCTTATGTTTGCAGTTTTGTAATCCAAGAGAGGTCTAAGTCCAGATAATTTAATTATAACTTTCCTTTCCGGGATTATTTCTATTCTCTGGACTTTGAACCCAAAGTCCTTGCTGTTTAAACTTATTTCCTCCATTGGAAATAGAAATGCTTCTTTTATGTATTCACCAGGCTCGAGTTTTTTGGGTAACTGTACTGAAATTCATTATAATACTCTTCCACGGGAAATCCATTAACTGTAAGCTTTGCAGGTTCCATCCCTATTAATTCTATTGAGTAGTTCCCGATATTTCTAAGCTTAGCGTCTATTCTTAAGTACCTCTTGAGATTTCCGGGATGTATATAAATTCCGTAACGATAGAATTCAAGTGCAACATTCCCATCTATTTGAGTTATGTTTAATGGCTTTGCATTTTTAAGATAAAGATTTTCAAAATAGTCTTTTCTCTCTTGTTCATCCATTTTAGGAAGATTCTGAGCTATGAAAGTCCGTTTTAACATCATATTCCCAACAATTAGTGTTGCGTTAATAACTCCATAGCTGGATATTCCTTTTTGGAAGTCTGTTATTATGTAGCGAGCCTTATACACAGTGGATGTTTTTGGGAGTCCAGTAAATTCTCCGGTGTAGGGCTGGAAGTCGGATTTTTGAATACTTAATGTGCCATTATATATGAGAAGCCCAAATTCGTCTTTTATTATTACTTTTAGCTTTCCATTGATTTTTGCATAGTTTGTTTGGTTTTGAACTTCTAGGTATAAAACCAATGCATTTGCATCTTTTTTCCAGTCAAGTATTAATTTGAAGTCCTTAATTTGTTCTTTTGGCATGGTATGAGTCGGAGTTGTTGTAGTTGTTGGGGATATGGTAGTCGTGTTTAGAGTTTCAGAAGTTGATGGAGAGGATATAGCTTTTTGTGAAGTAGTTGTGGATGTTTGTGATTCAGAAAGTTGGCTCTGGAGGCACCCACTAACAATTATCGTCAACAAAAGTACCAATGCTATATGGGTCTTCCTCATGAAGTCCCCCTTACTTAAGTAAATACGAAAAGATAGTTAAACCTTTTGTAGAGTAATCATCTTTTTCTGTGTAATAACCTCAACAACTTTGACAATAAATTATAAAGTCAAAAAGAGAAGCTAAAGCTTCCTCAAGCTTGGGAACCAGTATTTCTTTCCTTTCTTCTCCTTCTCTTCATCCCATTCTGCCAAAATTTTTACGGCTTCACTTGCAACTAATGCAGCCTCTTTCTCCCCAGCTTTTCCAAACTCATTGGTAACTCTATTCGCAAAGACTGCACATACACAGCCAGCTCTAAGACCATAGATGTTAGCCAATGTAAAGAGTGTCGCCGCTTCCATTTCAAAGTTTGTGACTTTTGCCTGTCTTAGATCGTCAATCAGATGCTTTACAAAGCTTGGGAAATAGCCATTTAACCCCGGTCTTGCCTGACCGACATAGAAGCTGTCCGTTGATGCTGTAATTCCTACATGATACCGAACTCCCAATGTCTCAGCAGCTTCAATCAATGCCAAAGTAACCTCCAAATCAGCGCTTGCTGGATATTCAACCCTAACATACTGCTTTGATGTTCCCTCCAACCTAACGGCAGCTTTTGCAATTATTAAGTCGCCAATCTCTATTCCTGGTTGAATTGCTCCAGTTGAGCCAACCCTTATGAAGGTGTCAGCCCCTATAGCTGCCAATTCTTCAATTGCTATTGCCGTAGAAGGGCCCCCAATCCCCGTTGAGGTTACACTTATTGGAACCCCCTTATATTTTCCAGTATGTGTTCTGTACTCCCTGTGGAAAGCTATTTCTTTTGCTTCATCCCACAAGGCACTTATTTTAGGCACCCTCTCTGGATCTCCAGGCAATAAAACATATCTTGCTACATCTCCCGGCTTACATGCTATGTGATATTGATAACCTTCCTCGGTTTGGGGCCTCTCTGCTGATACAAACTTCATTTCCATCACCTATCATAAGCTTTGCAAAAAGCAAATAAAAGTCTTCGCATAAATCCTACTGGTGAGTACATGCTAAAATGCCAAAAATGCGGGAAAACCTATGAAAAATTTCGTTTAGTTTGTGAATGTGGTGGACTTCTCGATGTTGTAGTAGAAGTTAGGGAGAGCTTTGAAAGTCTTTTGAAGGAGAAATATTTAGATGTGAGACGTTACTTGAACTTCCTACCCATCAATGGGGACTTCCTTCCAAAATTAATCCTTCCAATAACCCCAACTGTTGAAAAAGAAATTGAAAATGTGAGAGTCCTTTTCAAGCTTGAGTATTTGATGCCCTCCGGCTCATTCAAGGATAGAGGAACTTACGTAACAATTGCAAAGCTGAAAGAGGAAGGAATCAAGGAGATAAGCCTTGACTCTTCGGGGAATGTAGCCATAAACTTTGCACTCTTTGGAAAAGCTGAAGGGATTAAAGTCCATGTATTTATTCCAGAACACACAAGCGAAGGGAAGAAAAGGATTTTAAAGCTCTTAGGGGCTGAAATTCATGAAATCAAAGGCTCAAGAATGGACGTACACTGGAAAGCCCGCGAGTTCAAAGACGCATTTTATATTTCGCACTGGTATACTCCCTATTTCTTAGAGGGCACGAAAATTGCTACATACGAAATTTTTGAACAAGTTGGAGAAGTCGATTATGCCTTAGTTCCCACAGGAAGTGGGACACTATTTTTAGGACTGTATAAAGGATTTAAAGAACTCAAGGGTTTTGGAAAAGTTAAAATGCCGAAGCTAATTGCAGTTCAAGCTGAAGGTTATGAAAGTTTATGCAAGCAGAGCAAAAGGAAAAGTAAGCTTGCAGAGGGGATAGCAATCCCAGAACCTCCGAGAAAGGAGCAAATGGTCAAAGCTCTAAAAGAAACTAAGGGATTCTGCATATCAGTAGGAGACATCGAAATAGAGAAGGCCATTAATGACCTCATTTCAATGGGCTTTTTAGTTGAACCAACTTCTGCAGTCGTCTTTGCCGCATTTAAGAAACTTCTTGAGAGAGATGAACTTGAAAAAGGCTCAAAAGTCCTGTTACCTTTGACTGGATCTGGATTAAAGTTGATGTAAATTTTTGTATTAAGGTAAAAAGTTCGAGAACTTTGGGAAGTTTAATTGGGCGGACCAAAAAGTGCTAATTTTGTGGAAACTTTTATTAAAATTCAGCTCTTGAGATAGCTTTTTACTTATTTTGGCACTCAAAGGATGCTTCTTTAGTGAAATACCCAAAACGGCATGGAAGTTCAATCAAGCCGAGAAAAGTTTTTATGGAGCCGGGAGGGGGATTCGAACCCCCGTAAAGGGGATCTGCAGTCCCCCGCCTCACCTCTAGGCTATCCCGGCATTTGACCCCAGAGAAGTGAAGCTGGCGCCGCGGCGGGGATTTGAACCCCGGAGGGACCACGCCCACCGGCTTAGCAGGCCGGCGCCCTACCAGGCTAGGCTACCGCGGCACGGTTATTACTCATAAGCAGTGGGTATTTAAGCTTTTTGGAAGGGGCAATTATAAATACCAGTACCCAAACTAATAATGATGCAGCTCTTTAATTCAAAGCTATGTGCTCTATGCAAAGGTCGTAAACTACTCTGTGGTAGACCCACATGCCCAATTCTTGAGAGATTTAGAGTAGTCAAGAGTGTCGAGAGAATTGTAAACAGAAGAGAGATTTTTGGCTCTTCACCACCAAGCATATTCGTTGGAGAATTTGGATATCCAAAGGTTAGAATTGGCCCCCTTGTGCCGCCAATTGAAGGAAACACGTCTTATCTTGACAGTCCCCTTAAATGGGAAAACAAAACGATAAATGACATTCTCAAATACCGCTCGCTTTTGGTTATGGGAGAAACGAAGGCTAATGTAAAAGTGAGCAAAAGCCAGCGAATTTTAAGCGAAATTCAAGAGCTGGCAATGTCAATAAGGCCAGTGGATAGCGAAATTCTTCTCAAGAGGAAGCCGATTTTAAAAGTTCTGCCAAATGAATTTGCCCCGCCAGTTGGTCCAAAGGCTGAACTCTTAGACTTTGAACTTACAGAGAACCCAAGAATCCCAAGGAAGACTGACTATGTTGTAAGTGATGAACTGAAGGCTGAAGAGGCCATTATGAGGTTATATAATTGGGGATTTGACGAGTATTACATTATCCGATTGCTTTCAGCTGGTTTGTTAGGGATTAGCAAAAAGCTTGTGCCGACAAGGTGGAGCATTACAGCGGTTCAAGATACTATCGGAAAGCATTTAAGAAGGGAAATTCTAAAATACAACACAATAAACGAGTTCGAGCTTTACTTTTACGAATTCCTTGGAAATAGATACGCTGTGCTTTTGATGCCAGAGAGCTATGCATTTGAGCTCTTAGAGGTATGGCTTAAGGGTTCGCTGTTTGGAAGTGAAGAACCTCAAGTGATTCATGATTATGAGGATTGGAGGGGCATTAAAGGTTATGCTGAGGAGACAACAGGTGCATATTATGCAGCCCGTTTAAGTGTCCTTGAATTCCTAAGGAATAGAAGAAGACAAGCAAGAATCTTAGTGTTCAGAGAGGTGACGCCGAAATATTATGCTCCCGTTGGAGTATGGCAGATTAGATTAGGAGTTAAGAAGGCATTGGAAAACCCAGTTGGAAGATTCAACACAGTGCAGGAGGCTTTGAATGAAATTAGAAAGCTTTTAGAACATCCCCTTGAGAAATATCTCGAGAAAAGCTGGCTTTTAAAGATGCGGAAGAAACAAATGACACTTGATGAATTTTTGAAAAACTTTTAATTTTATGATGCATAGAAACTCCTAAGATGATGAAGTTCGCTAGGTCTGAGTGGTGATGACTGCACGTCAGGCTGATGGGGTGCTTTCATGAAAGAAAAACTTGCTTTAATAAGTCTCGATGGGAATGGAGTTTACAACCTTAAGCACATGCCTTTCCTCCAAGCTTTGATTGAAGAGGGTTCCTTTGAGGTAGTTGATTCCATCTTTCCTACTCTCACTGACTTAGTCCACACCTCTGTTATGACTGGTGTTTATCCAAAAGATCACGGTGTTGTTGAGAATGGCTACTATGACCGCTTAGCTGACAGGAAGATAAACTTCTACGATTATGAGGTTGCCTTTAATCCCCATAAAGTTATAAAAGCTAGGACTATTGTTGATATTCTTAGAGAAAAAGGAATAAGAAGTGCTTCTGTTAGCGGCTATACAATGCCACCTTTCAGCGGAACCAACGTGAGGATTTTTCCACCATTCTTCAGTGATGACAAGCTTTACAGGCAGCATGGAAGGGATTGGAGGAAAGACATATGGGTTGCACAGTCGGCATTGTATCTTTATGAGGAATGCAAACCAGATATGCTTTTAATTCACTTTTGCTCAATTGACGGAATGCAACATGATTACGGTGTTGAAAGCGAAGAGGCTTTAAAAGCTGTAAAAACCGTTGACGAGATGCTCAAGCTGATTTGGGAAAAATTGAAAGATGAATACGCTTTTATCATCTTTGCAGACCATGGACAAGAGAACGTTCATACCTGGGTAAACCTCAAGACTTATTTAAGGAAGCATTGTATTGAAACACTTCGTGTTTCCTCGGGTGGAGGAGTGCATATCTATCTGAAGGATCCGAATCAAGCTGAAGAAGCTTATCAAGTTTTATTAAAAGCACCAGGAGTTAAGCACGTCTTTTTCAGGGAGGATTTACCTCACTTAAACACGCCAAACAGTGGAGAGCTGATAGTTTCAGCTAAAAAAGGATACTGGTTCTGCAGTCATTCGAAGTGTAAAGGCATTAAGGGGACAAGCTACTGGGTTAAGGGCATGCACGGCTCAATGAATGAACAAGTTATGAAAGTCCCGCTGATATTATGGGGTTTTGAAAATGTCAATATTGAGAATGCCAGCTTGATGGACATAGCTCCAACGGTTTTGGATTTCTTTGGGATAGAAAAACCAAAAAACATGGTGGGAGAGAGTCTGATTTAGAAAATTCTTTTCACATCTACTTTATCAAAATCTCTGTCATTTGACAAAATTGTTGTTATCCCATGGGCTTTCATTGTTGCATAATGAATGGCATCATCGAAATCAAGCTTTTTACATCTTTCGGCGTTTTTCAAGATATCTTCTGTCAAGGGAACTATTCTAATGCCCAGTTCTGAAAGTATATCCAAGATATTAAACTTTACCTTCTGTCGTCGAAATAGGACGTGAAGTTGCCATACCGTCAATGCTGAAGTAATCATGTTCCCACTGTATCTCTCCAGTAACCTTTCCGCATGTTCTCCAAATTCCTCGTTGGCTGTGAGAAAATAGTAAATAACGTTAACATCAACATAGACCCTCACAGTTCATCCCTCAGGAGCTTTTCTGTCTCTTCTTCAATCAGTCTGTCTATCTCTTCTGCACTCAGGTTTTCTCCCTTGAATATTCCATAGTATTTCTTGATTCTTTTGCGAACTGGAATGAGGACTATCTCATCGTCTCTCTCCTCAACATAGAAAGACTCTGTTCCGAATTTTTTCCTAAGTGAAGCGGGAAGATATATCCTTCCATTTTTATCTACTTTAACAATTTTGACTGTCATGGTAATATATTTAAGTTTGGAAGATAAATATTTTGTGGTAAAGTTCAAATTAGTTAGGGGCATTTTCCGTCATGGAAATCTCTGAGGATGAAGAGGTATCTCTTCCCCCTCTTTGTAAACGCTTGGCACATCAACTTTATGAAAATTCTTTGGCAATTGACCGACAACATCAAAATCAATAAAGCCAAATCTGGTTGAAGATGCATGTGCCATAGAAATCATAAGAGCAAAAGATCCTCTCGATGTCATGAAGAAAGACTATATCAGTAAATGTATTGAAAGTATTTTTGTTATTTCTTCGGAGGTGCTGAAAAGAGACTTTTTCTTCTTTTGGATGACTATATTCTTAAATTCACCGTCGTTTATATTCACCTTCTTAATAACTCGCAGAACATGCTCTCTTGGCATTAGGTAGTCCCGAAACTCCATTTCTCTTCTCTCGAAGGGTTAACACATAGGGCGAAGAGATTAAATACTGTGGGCTCTAATATTAAGCTGGTGGGAAAATGGAAATTGTGATTCCTGATGATGTTCTTATATCGCTCAAGCTTCCCAGAAAAGAGCTTGAAAAGGAGCTTAAGCTCGAGTTAGCGGTTATTCTTTATCAACGGGAAGCATTATCACTTGGAAAAGCCGCTAAACTTGCAGGCATTACAAAAAGGGAGTTCCTGGAGGAACTTGCAAAAAGAGGCATCCCAAGACACTACACAGAAAAAGAACTGAAGGAGGATTTAGAATTTGCCCGTAGTTAGCAACTCCACACCGTTAATCCACTTGGCCAAGATTGATAAACTTGACCTTTTAAAAGAGTTCTTTGGAGAAGTCTTTATTCCTGAAGCCGTTTATAGAGAATGTGTCCTTGAGGGTAAAGGTTCAGAAGATTCTAAGCTCATTGAAAAGGCTGATTGGATTAAAGTTGTGAGGATAAAAGCCGAGACCCTCAAGAGGTCTTTAATGCTCGAGCTTGATGAGGGAGAAAGTGGGGCAATAGTTTTAGCCCTTGAGGTGAATTCCGAATTGCTCCTCATTGATGACTATGACGGTAGGGAAATTGCAAGGGCATTAGGTTTGAAAGTTACAGGAACAATTGGTGTCCTGTTAAAGGCAAAAGTTTCAAGGAAAAATAACTAACTTAAAAGAGGAGCTCGAAAAGCTCAAGAAAACCGGCTTTTGGCTGAGCGATGAGCTTTATAAAAGAATCTTGAAAGAAGTTGGAGAGGATTAGGTTTCTTTTGCCTTTTTCATGCCGATTTCGACGCCTTTAGCGATGGCTTCTTGGAGGAGAAGTCTCTTATATTCATCTTTAACTTTTCTCCATTCTGCTGTAGTTATTATCCCATACAGGAAAGAAATAGTTCCGAACAAATATCCTAACCGAAAATCTTTGTCCATAAAACCTGCACTAAGTAGTAACATTGATGAGAAAAAAGCAGGGATGCACCGATAATCTTTTCGGTAATCTCTTTTTGAAGCTCATTTATGTCCCTGTGGTCATGGTACCTATCAGCTATTAGAAATCCTGCTATCATAGATAGAGTACCAACCAAAACGACTATCTCCATAGCACTTGAGGATACTACCATTTCCCTTCTCCCGAAGGGTTAATATATTGAGAGAACAAAAATCGCTTATATCAATCCAAGAATATTAAGTCTCCTTTCTTCCAGAGCCTTTTTCTCCTCGCGAATCTCTCGCATAATTTCCTTGACTGATTTGTCGAGCTTCAAAAGCCCCATAAGCTCAACAATTGGAACAAGAACAGCTCCATCTCCAAGGTTGGGAATTTCGAATTTCCGTCTTTTCATTCCGCTTCCCCTTAACAAATCTCACTAATGACACAAAAACCTTCCGATAAACAACGTGAGAAAAGCAGAAAAAGGCGAGGAGCAGCCCTCACCTTGAGGACTGTGCAATTCTCTCGATTTCTTCCTTCTTGCTGTAAGCGTAGCTCTTTGTGTCCTTGTTTGCTGCTGCAATGATTTCCTCCGCCAATGCTTCAGCATAGCTCATCTTGTTTCTGTAGCACTTTGCTGATGCACCTAATGCAATGTTTCTCAAAGCAACGTCAAGTCTTCTCATTGGTGAAATGTCAACAGCCAAGTGATATCTAATACCACCGAACATAACTGTTGTTGTATCCTCTCTTGGAGCAGCGTTTTCGATGGCTCTGATGAGAACTTGAATTGGGTTTTGCTTTGTTCTCTTTTCAATGATCTCAAAGGCCTCTTTGACGACCTCGTAAGCCTTCATCTTCTTGCTCATCAATGAACGGTGTTCTCTTCTCATGAAGTGTCCCGCTACTTTATAGCTTGATGCACCACTCCTCATAACCTTGTTAATGAGTCTCTCCACAATGTGAACGTTTGCTTTGCCAAAAGGCTTCTTTGCGTGTCTTCCATGGGTGTGGGGCAATAAGCGTGGCTCAAGGTTTATGTATGGCTTGAGTGAGGGGTCATTTACAACGACATCCTCAGTGCTCCACTTTCCAAAGACCTTTAAGTCCTTTGGAATGAAAAATCTCTCTTGCAATGGCTTTGCCATGAGCATCACCTTCTTGGCTTCTCCTTTCTACCTTTAACTAATTCCTTGAGTGAAACTCTGTTGACCTTAATGACCTTGTATCTAATTCCTGGGATGTCACCCATTGAACCACCCTTTGGACCACCAATGCCCTCAATGATTACCTCATCGTGCTCGTCAATGTGGTTAATAGCTCCATCACCAGGACAGAAGGCTGTAACTACCTTACCGTTCTTGATGAGCTGAACTCTCACAGCTTTTCTCATTCCAGAGTTTGGCTGCTTAGCTTCAACTGCAATCTTCTCAAGGACAATTCCTCTTGCTTGTGGGGCACCTTCAAGTGGATCGCTCTTCTCCTTTAGTCTAAGCACTCTTCTCTTGAATGTGATATCACTCCATCTGAACTTCTTTCTCTTGAGCTTGAGCTTTCTTCCAGCGAATTCTCCATATGGTGCTTTCTTTCCAGGCATGATCATCACCTCAAATTATAACCACATCCTCAATCCCATGATGTCTCTCCATTAATTCCTTAACGAGATTTATATTATGACCGCCCCTACCGATTGCCCTCGGCTTATCCCTTTGATTAACATCAAGGAGGGCAACCTTTTTACCATTCTTCTTTTCAGTTATGTGGACTTTTTTAACTCTTACGCCCATCGTTTTATAAATGTTCCTGAGAAACTCTTCTGGATTCTCTGAGTGCTCGATGAGGTCAATCTCCTTCCCAAGCATGCCCTGTATTCTTCTAACGTTCATTCCCCTCTTTCCTAAAGCTAATCCCATCTCACCCTTCTTTATGACATAGATCAAGCGGTTTCTGTCTTGGTCAATGATACAGTCAAGCACTGTAGCTCCCGTAAAGCTCTCAAAGAGGGCAATATACTTGATCTGGTCGGTATTTAACTTCAGGGGCATCACTGCTTACCCCCAGCTAAGGCTAAAATGTTGCTTTCTCCTGGATCAACTACAGCCAGAGATGCCACCACAAACGGTTTACCTAAGACAGTACCCAGCTCAACGCTCGTTCCCTCGTACTCATAGACTGGAATGTTGCTGAGCTTGGCATAGTAGTAAATGTCATCCTTAACCTCCTTTGGTGTATTTTTTGCAACGATGATAAGCTTTGCACCACCAATCTTGGCTAATTTTACAGTCTTGTTTGAGCCAATGACAACTTTTCCTGTTTCAAGAGCCTTTCTAAGCTCGAAAGCTACATCCATTAATCACACCTCCTACTCTTCTTCTATTGGTTTTAATGGTAACCTCATAGCGAGCCTAACTATGCCTGTTCCAACTGGAACAGGCTGTCCAATGAGGACGTTTTCAACAACACCATTTAAGGGGTCAACTTCTCCTCTTTCAGCAGCTTCAAACAGATGCTGAACGGTAATCTCGAAAGCTGCCCTTGCCAATACACTCGCCTTCGCACCTACAACACCATGTCTTCCTATAGGCCTTACAACCCCATCAAGGGTCATTATATCAGCGACGAGCATGATATGTCTCACATCTACCTCAAGACCTTGCTCTTGCAGGGTCTTTACGATTTCCTCAATGATGACATTTCTCGCTGCTTCAATTCCTAAAACTTCTGCGATTTCGTGGATGTTGTTTGTTCTTGTTCTTGTTGGATCAACACCCGGAACCTTCAGTACTTGCTTAAAGTTTGAACCTTCTGTGTAGATCACGTACTCATCGCCCTCTTTGCGGATTATAGTTTTTCCAACGCCTGAGAGACCTTTTAAGCGATGGCTTTTAACCTTTTCGGCAATTCTTCTTAGGTCAGAAAGCTTCTCTGCTTTCTTGGGTCTTACTATGAGTGTGTATCCCTCAGCTTCAAATTCTGCTGTCTTGAATGAGCTCTCAAGCTTCTTTTTAATTTTTTCCATTGTTAGACCGCTTCTCTCTAAGCGCTCCGGGTCAATCTCAACAATAAATTCCATATTAAGGATATCCAGTGTCATTGACTGGGCCAAATTTACTAACGTTGTCCCTTCAATCTTCCTCGCAACTTCTAAGGCCTTTTCCCTATCATAACGATGCTCCTCGTCAAGATAAACTGTCATAATAGGTGTTGAGGGATTCTTTCTCGCATCAACAATCTCAATGATTCTTGGCAGACCAAGGGTAACGTTAATCTCAGCGACACCAGCATAGTGGAAAGTGTTAAGCGTCATCTGTGTTGAAGGCTCACCAATTGACTGTGCAGCAACAGTCCCAATTGCCTCACCAGGTTCAACCACAGCACTTTCATACTCCCTAACGACTTCCTCTATAATTGCCTCAACTTCCTTCTTTTTGAGTTTGTACTTCTCATTGTACTTTACAAGTCTCTCATAAAGCTCTTCCTTAGTTTTTTCAGGAAGATGAGGAGCGTTCTTTTCAATTAAAGATTTAATAGTAGAGGGAGCAACCATCCAAATCACCTCACTTACTATTTGCTCTCAATCTAATTAAAGATCTTACAATAATTCTTTCAATATCGACGGTCTTTCCTTGCCAGCTTTTCATTGGATCAATACCATCCTCACCGTAGCGGAATTGAACGATTATTCCAGTTGGATCCCTGACTGTTCCGTCATAGTCAACTTTAAGATCTTGCAGAGCGTTGATTAATCTACGTTGCATGTAACCGCTCTGGGCTGTTCTAACTGCTGTATCAACCAGTCCTTCTCTACCACCCATTGCGTGGAAGAAATATTCCTGAGGTGTCAGCCCATTCTTGTACGAATTGATAACGAATCCTCTGGATCTTGCACCTAAGTCGCCAGGCTTAAAGTGACTCAGAACTCTTCCTCTGTAACCTCTGTACAAACGCTTACCTCTAATTGACTGTTGACCGAGCAAAGCTGCCATCTGGGTTATGTTGAGTATCTTACCTCTTGCACCGGTCTTTGCCATGATAACTGCAAAGTTGTTCATACCAAGGTACTGCTCGGCAACTTTACCGGCGTTGTCTCTCGCCTCAGCCAGAACTGCCATGATTTTGCTCTCCAATGTTTCCTCAAGGGTCTTACCAGGCAATGGTTCGAGTTCTCCAGCTTTGTAAGCCTCAATGAGCTTCTTTACTCTCTCCTCAGCCTCTCTGATGATTTCCCTGATCCTGTCCATTGCCTCTTCTGGTAAGTCTTCATCGTCAATTGCCGTTGTGAAGCCCTTGTGTGTTATCACCCAGATTGCAAGTTTTGTAACCTGATCAAGGAACTGTCTCGCCCTTTCAACGCCATATTCACGCACGATAATGTCAAGAATCTTGCCATCCTCTCTACCGTAAGCCTTTTTGTCAATTGCACCGCTCAAAAGCTTTCCGTTTTGAATGTAAACGAATCCATCATATGCCAATTTCCTTACTTCTTCTGGATCCGGAAGAAGCTTTTCTTCAATGAGCTTTTCAAGCGGTTCACACTTGCTTGGGTCATCACAAAGCTTATTTCTGTACCAGATTGTTAGATCATCGGGGAGAAGGAGTGAGAATATTGTCTTTCCGCTCCAGTATTCAACGCCATTCTCAACTTTATCTGGTTCCGGAAGCTTGTCAATGTCAACACCAGCAAACATGAGCATCTGCTCAACTTCGCTCCTTGTGAAGTATGCTCCCTCCCTTGTAAGCAGATATCCACCCGAGATGTGATCCTGAATTCCACCGATGATTGGACCACCGTATCTTGGTGAGATGATGTGGTTCTGCACTTCCATCAAAATCCTTGCTTCAGCTTGTGCTTCCTCTGTCTGTGGAACGTGAAGGTTCATCTCATCTCCATCAAAATCAGCGTTGTAAGGTGGACAGACTGCTAAGTTGAGGCGGAAGGTTTTGTAAGGCATTACCCTAACGCGGTGGGCCATAATGCTCATTCTGTGCAGAGAAGGCTGTCTGTTAAAGAGGACTATATCTCCATCAAGCAAATGTCTCTCCACTGTCCAACCTATGTCAAGCATCTCTGCAATTGTCTCTCTGTTGCTTTCCATGAGCCTGATTCTTCTTCCCTGCGGATCAATTACATAGTTCGCCCCTGGATACTTCTCTGGACCATTAAGAACCATTTTTCTGAGCTTTTCAATATTAAATTCCGTAACCTTTTCCGGAACTGTCAGTTCCATTGCAACTGCCAATGGAACACCAACCTCATTAATGCTGAGCATTGGATCTGGAGAGATAACCGTACGTGCCGAGAAGTTGACACGCTTACCGCTCAGATTTCCTCTGAATCTTCCTTCCTTACCTTTCAATCTCTGAGCCAGTGTTTTGAGAGGTCTTCCGCTCTTGTGCTTTGCTGCAGGAACACCTGAGGTTTCGTTGTTGATGTAGGTGGTAACGTGATACTGCAAGAGATCCCAGAGGTCTTCAATAATCAGCTGTGGCGCACCAGCCTCAATGTTCGTCTTAAGTCTGTTGTTGATTCTGATGATATCAACAAGTTTGTGAGTTAAGTCGTCCTCGGCTCTTATACCGCTCTCTAAGGTGATGGATGGTCTTACAGTGACAGGAGGAACAGGCAGAACCGTGAGAACCATCCATTCCGGACGAGATTTTTCGGGATGAAGACCAAGAAGAGGTAAATCCTTGTCGGGAATCTTCTCAAGTCTATCTCTAACTTCAGTGGGCATCATTCTGTGCTTATACTCGTTTCCTTGCTCGTCCTTTCTAATTTCCCAGTAGATTGTTGGTCTCTCAAACTTCAGTGGAAACTGTGGAGCACCACAGTGGGGACAGACCATTCTTTCCTTTGCCTTCTTATGAATTTCTTTGATGAGCTTGTCTTTTGTTTTCTTCCTATCACCAATCAGCTCAAACTTCTTCATATATTCCTCAATTTCTTCATCGGTAAGCTTTATCCTTCCACATTCCCTACAAGTGCTTTCCAAGATGCGGTAAATTGTCTTTGCAAATCCAACGTGAATTACTGGACGAGCGAGCTCAATATGCCCAAAGTGACCAGGACAATCACCGTATCTTGCACCACAGGTTTCACATCTCAGACCTGGGTCAATAACGCCCAAGCGCTTGTCCATTAGTCCTCCTTCTATTGGGTAACCATCGTCATCGTAAGTGTCTGGAACTGTAATTTCGGCAGCACTCATCTTTCTAATCTCTTGAGGGGAAAGGATACCAAACTCAATCGAACCTATAACCTTCTTAATTGACTGCATCGCTCTCACACCCTCTCCTTTAATCTCAAAGCAGGCCTTATCACCATAGCCTTAAGCTCGTCCAACAACAGCTTAAATGCATAGCTCATCTCAACTTTGCTTATCTTTTCGGTCTCTCCACATACTGGACAGTACACTTGTCCCCTTCTCTTGTCTTCTAATGCTAAATGTCCACAGTTCTCACAGACCCAGACCTCTGTCTTGTCGCTTTCCTCCAATAGACGCTCTACAAGGAGCATTGCAGCACCGTGTCCAATGAGAACGTCTCTTTCCATCTCACCGAATCTAAGACCACCTTCCCTTGCCCTACCTTCAGTTGGCTGCTTTGTGAGGACTTGCACTGGACCTCTTGAACGAGCGTGCATCTTGTCGGCAACCATGTGGTGAAGCCTCTGGTAGTAAATGACACCAATAAAGATGTCCGCCTCTAATCTCCTTCCGGTAATTCCATCATACATGATTTCCCTTCCGCTGTGCTTGAAGCCAAGCTCTTCGAGTTCTTTTCTAAGTTTTTCTTCTGGCTCTCCAATAAATGCCGTTCCATCAATTCTTCTACCTTTCAGTGATGCAACCTTTCCACCAATTGCTTCAATGAGCTGTCCGACGGTCATACGAGATGGAATACCGTGTGGATTGACTATTAAATCTGGAACGATTCCACTCTCTGTCCATGGCATGTCTTCTTGTGGAACGATTAAGCCTATAACACCCTTCTGTCCATGTCTGCTTGCGAACTTATCTCCAAGCTCTGGGATTCTAAGGTCTCTAACGGTAACTTTAACGAGCTTAGTTCCATCGCCAGTCTCAGTAATTATGACCTTATCAACGACACCCTTCTCACTCGGCCTTACAGCTATGCTTGTCTCTCTCCTCTCCTGGAGAATTATTCCGCCCAATCCGCTCTGCTCTTCAAGGAATCTCGGTGGTGAAGTTCTGCCGACAAGAACATCTTTACCACTGACCTTTGACTCTGGGAAGATTATGCCATCTTCATCCAAGTGTCTGTAGTACTTCTCTCCTCTGTATCCCCTAACGGTTGGATCTGGAATTTCAAACTTATCTGTCTGACCACCAAGATACTTCTTCTCCTCAGCCTCGTATGTTCTGAAGAATGTTGATCTTGCTAATCCCCTTTCAATTGATGCCTTATTGATCACGATGGCGTCTTCCATGTTGTAGCCCTGATAGCTGAGAACAGCAACGACAAAGTTTTGGCCAGCAGGTCTCTCTTCAAAACCGACGGCCTTCATTATTCTTGAGTTAACAAGTGGAATCTGTGGATAGTGCAAGAGATGTCCTCTGGTGTCAACCCTGATTCTGAAGTTAGCCCATCCTAAACCTAAACTCTGCTTAGCCATACCAGCCCCATATGTGTTTCTTGGGGCTGCATTGTGCTCTGGATATGGGACGAGAGATGCCGGAATGCCAAGGATTGCAGCGGGCATCAGCTCAAGGTGAGTGTGTTCTTTTGTGACTTCCCATGGCCAGGTTGCAACGTAGGCGTTCTCCTCTTCCTCCGCATCGAGATACTCGATGACACCCATTTTAATTAGATCGCTCCATGTCAGCGTTCCATTCTTTATTCCCTCAACGTGCTCCTCTGTAAGCTTTGGAACACCGTTCTCAACGACGATAAGAGGTCTTCTAACTCTACCGTCATCGCTATTGATGTAAACTTCCCTAACATCATCATAGTATGCAACGTTTATGACATCGCTAATCTTGCCAGCCCTTCTGTCAGCTTTAATCCTGTTTACCAAAGCTATGCCATTCTCAACTGTTCCAATAAGGACACCGTTGAGATATACTCTCCAGACTTGTGGGTTCGGTCTCCTCTCCTCAATTGAAACAATACCAAGCTTCCTCAGGTACTTGAGAACCTCTTCCTCTGGAATAGCTGTTGTAATCTGGGCCATCAATGCTAAGTTCTTAACAAGGCCACAGTTTGGACCTTCTGGTGTTTCAGTTGGACAGATTCTTCCCCAGTGAGTCCCGTGTAAATCTCTTGCCTCGAAGTGCGGCTGGTCTCTGCTCAGCGGTGAGGTAACTCTTCTTAAGTGTGAGAGAGTTGACATGTAGTTTGTTCTATCCAAAAGCTGGCTGACACCAGTTCTTCCACCAGGCCAAGCGCCTGTTGCTAAAGCATGCTCAATCCTCTCAGTTAAAACATCTGGTCTCACAGAATTTCTCACAAATCTCTGGACGTTTTCAAAAACATATTTTTCTCCTTTCCTTTGATAAGTCTTAGTCAGCTGATACTGCATGTCCTTAACAAGCTGACCAAATGCAACTCTGAACAGGTCTCTAAGCAGATCTCCAGCAAGCCTCAGCCTCTTGTTAGCATAGTGATCTTTGTCATCTTCTCCTCTCAAGCCAAGTGAAAGCTCCAGAACCTTCAATGCCATCATACCAAGATAGTAAGCCTTCTTAATCCTGTCCTCTGGTCTAACTCCCATGTGAGGCAAGAGGTTATTGTCAATTACTGATTCTGCCCTCCTTAGCCGGTACTCTCTTGGCTGCCCTGGAAGGGCTTTCTTGCCAATGTAATCCAAAGCCTCTTCTTGAGTCTGAATATCGCTTGCATCTTCGAGGTTGTCGAAAAGAACCTGCTGGATCCTTGGATCATCACTTATTGCATCAACGATTTCCTTATCACTCTCAAGACCAAGAGCTCTCATCACATAAACGAACTTGACAACACCAGGAACATTGGGTATAGAAACGTAAAGTAAGCCATCCTTTCTTCTCTCTACAGCAATTAGAGCTCTATAACCGTGTCTGTATGAAAAGCACTTTGCAATGACCTTATCTTGTCTTTCATCTTTCTCAACTAAGGTTCTGTTTGGAGCTAAATCCTCAATAGAAACAATAACCCTCTCTGAACCGTTAATAATGAAGTAACCACCTGGATCTTTCGGATCTTCTCCAAGCTTTATTAATTCTTCTTTACTCTTTCCATAGAGCCTACATGTCTTTGACTTAAGCATTATTGGAAGCTCACCAATTCTGACCTCAACTGGTTCTTGCTCAATGCCATTAACAACTGGGATCATTTCAAGATATATTGGAGCAGCATAAGTGAGGTTCCTTATGCGGGCATCCATTGGATAAAGTGGCTTTCTTTGGCCCTGTGCCTCTTGGAATTCCGGCTCTCCAAGTCTAATCTTCCCAAATTTTACCTCAAAGTTTGGGATATCTGGCTTTATGCCGCCAAATTCATTGATAACCTCTTGCATTCCATGGTCTATAAAGGCATTATAGGAATCAAGATGCTGTCTTACAAGCCCTTTTTCATTCCAATAACTCTCCATAACACTCCAAAGGTCATCCGGAGTAAGCTCAACAACAGTTGGACCTCTCATGTTCTCACCTCAGAAATTTCAATCCTCAACAACAATTCTATAGTAATAGTAAACACCTGCAGTTGGGCTTTTTCTCTTGATTTCAATTATATCTCCAGGCTTTGCCCCCAATGCTACAACAGCTGGATCTTTAGCCTTTATCTGCGGTAGCTGAGAAATCTTTATTCTGTACTTCTTAAGTAACTCCTCCTTCTCTTTCTCACTCAATACTCTATGCTCAGGAACTAATTCGTGATCAAATATATTAAACTCCTTTTTCGCCGCCACCGAGAATTGCCCCCTTAGAATTTTTAGAAGGTATAATCTCTCACTACCTCCAGCTTTCGCTTTGGGTATATAAGCTTTTCGTGAGATAAATCGGGGATAGGGTTTATATTCCTTGCGTAAAGTTTAAGAAGGGTTTTTATAGCCGAAAACCCACATTAATGTACAAAGATGAACATTCAAAATGTGGACGTAATTAACT
>Ga0190313_1000086_pt1 | contig 57773 bp, 56 predicted proteins | sample 4870071011_MG_FD_169989 | JGI IMG/M metagenome (GOLD analysis project Ga0190313, IMG submission 169989) | Hydrothermal vent sediment bacterial communities from Southern Trench, Guaymas Basin, Mexico - 4870-07-10-11_MG | ecosystem: Environmental > Aquatic > Marine > Hydrothermal vents > Sediment ...
AGTAACATTCTATTTGTTGATAGTACTATTCCAGCAGCATGGACGCTTCTGTGATGGGGAAGTCCTTCTACTGTTTTGAAGACCTTTTTCTTCTTCCATGTGGGTTCATCCTTCATCAACCTTTCTATTTCCCTTCTCAGGGATCTTTCCATGAGGTTTCCGAATGTTGATACATGAGCAACAAAGAATCGCTCCGACAATTTTTGAATGAGATCTTTTCTGAATCTGTCTTCGATATCTATATCTATATCGGGAGCTTCTTTCCTTCCTTCATTCAGAAATCTCTCGAAGAGGAGATCGTATTTCAGGGGATCGATGGAGGTTATTCCCATGAGATACGCCACCAGGGATCCCACAGCGCTTCCTCTTCCAGGGCCAACATCTATTCTCATTCTTCTTGCTGTTTCAACGATTTCTTTGACGATCCAAAAGTACCTCTCGAAACCTTTTTTCTCAATTAAAGATAATTCTTGCTTCAAGCGATCAAGATAAACCTCTCCAAGATCTTTTGCCTTACCTTCCAAACGTTCCTTCCAATCCGGTGTTGGATCGGGTAAAGTCTGCTTCACCGCAAGATCGTAAGCATCCGCACCCACCACATCACATATTTCATCGAAATGTCCTTCCATGATCTGTGATTCATCCGCGCTATTTCCAAAGAGAATACACATGAATTTGTAACCGATCTTCTCATCGGGTGTGAGGTATCTTATAGGTTTCAATTGCCTTCTCTCTAAGATAACCACATCCTCCAGCTTGTTATCCCATCGATTGTAGAATCTCACAAGGCTTTCAAAACCTTTCCTTGACCGCGCTACATATACTTTATCTTCGATCCACAAGCCATGGACAGGAATCAATCCCTTTCCTTTCAAGATCTTGTTGAATTTAACGGCAGCGTGGAAGTTTCTATCTGCAAGAAGAACGGATTTGAGATTCAACTCCCTCATGCGCTCTACCAGTTTCTCGAATCTCACGACGGATCCATCGAAGGAATATGGAGAAATTATCCAGGGTATCATCTCTTCGCCTCCGAAAGATCATGAAGTTTTTTTAGAACTTTCTTGAAATCTTCGGGAATTGGAGCGATGAATCTCATCTTTCCACCTTTTCGAGGGTGGTAAAAAGAAAGAGCCAGAGCGTGTAACATTTGACGCTTTACCCCTAGCACCTCATCCTGTTTGTGTTTTCCATAAACCCTATCACCCAGAATTGGATGTCCAATGTGTTTCATGTGAACTCTTATTTGATGGGTCCTTCCAGTTTTGGGATTGACTGAAAGAAATGTTGCGATATCTCTGTATCTTCTCAGAACTTTATAGAAAGTAATTGCTTCTCTTCCACCTGTTAGAACCGTCATCTTGACCCTGTTCACAGGATGCCGAGCTAGGGGTAAATTCACAACCCCTTCATCATCTTCTAAAGAGCCTCTGACTATGGCAAGATACGTTTTCTCAACCATCCTATCTTTGAACTGTTTTGAAAGAGATGTGTGGGCAAGATCGTTCTTCGCCACGACTATAACTCCTGATGTGTCTTTGTCGAGTCTGTGAACGATGCCTGGCCGTAGATCTCCTTTTATCCCTTGAAGATCTTTACATATGTAAAGCAAAGCATTTACAAGAGTCCCGGAAGCATGGGATGGAATAGGGTGGACGATCATACCTGGGGGTTTGTTGACAACTATTATATCTTTGTCTTCGTATAGAACCTCTATCTCGATTTTTTCAGGTTTCACTGTCACCGGAGATGGTTTTTCTGGAAGATCTATTTGTATCTTCTCCCCTTTTTTCACCTTGTAACTTGGTTTCTTCTTTTCTCCATTCACCAGGATCTTTCCTTCTTTTATGGCTTTCTGGACCATAGATCTTGATACCCAATCTGGTGCTTTCTCCAGAACGAATATATCCAGTCTCCAGCCTTCCTCCCTTGGCGTAACCTCGTAGTCTCTCACCTTTTTCCCTCCGAAGGGAGAAGAGGATGAGAAGAGCTCCCCCGATGATTATAAAAACGTCGGCGACGTTGAATATCGCTGGATAAAACTCAAGTTGAAGGAAATCCACAACGTACCCCAATCTCAATCGATCAAGAAGGTTTCCAAGTGCCCCTCCTATTATCAGACCGAGTGCGAATTTCTCGCTTTCTCTGTATTTAATAAAGAAAGGTGTTGTGGATATGAAAAGGACAGCACCGAGTATCACCCAAACAAGAACATCTGAAATCTCGGAAAAGAGTCCAAAGGCTATACCCCTGTTAGTCACTCTTATGAACTTCAACCCCGGAAAAATGGTAAAAAATCTTGTCTGTTCCATCGCGAGCCTTTTTGTGAGTTGATCCAGGATCAAAACCAATGCGATGGCAAAACCCATATCAGCTCACCTTTCTATAGAAAAAAGGCATGATCGGTTCGAGACCTATTTCTCTGTGGTTGAAAATTCTTTCTGTACTTCCAACGAAAAGGACACCATTTTTCTTCAAAGATTCGGAGAATTTCCTGTAGAGCTCTCTTTTTGCATCCATTTCAAAATATATGACAACGTTCCGACATACTATGAGATCGAGATCCTTTTCAAATGGATCCTGAAGGAGATTGTGTTTTTTGAAGTTCACTCTTATCTTAACAGTGGGTTTGACGTAATACTTACCATCCCTGATTTCGAAGTACTTCTCAATATACTCTTTTGGAGTGTTGACCATGGATCTTTCTTCGTACACACCCCTTATGGCTTGAGCCAGCATGTTGTTGTCTATATCAGTTGCTAGAATTCTGACGTTGGGAGGAGCTTTCAGTTCCTCAAGGAGTATCGCAAGAGAATAGGGCTCTTCCCCCGATGAGCATCCCGCACTCCACGCTTTGAAATTCCTTCCACTCGTCTTCAAAAGTTCCGGCAGGATTCTATCTCTCAACTGCCACCATTTCTCAGGATTTCTGAAAAATTCTGTAACGTTTATGGTCAGTTTATCTTGGAATTCGTTCATCACCTTATCGCTGGTTTCAAGAAGCCTCATGTAATCTCTGTAGGAATGCAACCCATATTTTTTTATGAGTATCTCTATCCTCCTTTTGACCCTGTGGGGTTTGTACCCTGTAAGGTCCATACCGTACTTTTTCTTCAACTCCTTCACAAACCATTCAAATTCTTCCACAGGCAGCTCCTTCCACTCACCAAACTGGGATTGAGAATTGGATTCTCCATCTTTCCTTCGAAAACTCTCCCGAAACATCGCATCCCTCCATTTTGTATCTGAATTCCAGGGAATTTTCGCTCAGAACGAGCCAATTCCCCTCATGATAGAAACCGAGCCCAATTTTGAGATCTTTGTCTTTGAGGTCATAGATGGTTTTTAAAAGCAATTTCTTCAGAGATAACCTAGCGGCTATGGATTCACCGGTGAAGGAGATTCCTGAGTTTTTGTATGTGAACCATACTCCATAACCTTTTCCTGCGTAGAAGGGTATGACCCCAAAATCGCCTATCTTTATAGGCATGCCTATTTCTCCAGATCCATCATCACCCACAACGACGATGAGAGGCCTCTTCAGATACAGGTATCTTTTCTCATGCCCCACAAACATTCCAAAGGATTCTGTCCAGAAGTTCCAGCCGTTTTCTGTTTCATTCAGTGTTGTGGAAAAAGGAAGAGAAAAATGCGCGTTTGAAAGTTCGACGCCTCCCCTCCCAAGATTCATATCGAAATGATACGGTATATCGTAATAAGTTTGAGGTACTTTGATCCTGAGATGCTCTTTCTGGTATTCAAAGATGAAATCCAGTTTAAACCAAACATTCACCCTCCAGAACTTCAGTTCTGGAACGAGTGAGAATCCCATACCATTCAGTGTACCGAATGAATAAGAAAGTTCTAGAACATCGGCGAGGATTGTCCCCAAGAAAAGGGTGCATAAAGCTACTATCAACCCTCTAGTTTTGACATTATCTCCTCCATTTCCTTATCATCCATTTCGAAGTTAGAAACAACTTCCTGAACATCATCCATCTCTTCCAAAGCGTTTAGGAGTGTTAACACCTTCTCAGCATCTTTCCCAGTGACCTTCACCGTGTTTTTGGGGATAAAGGATACACTGGCTTCAACATCATAGCCAGCGTTTTGGAGAGCCTCTTTTACTTTTGTGAGATCTTCTGGAGCCGTTATTATCTGCACTGGATCATCTTCATCTTTTATATCCTCTGCTCCGGCATCTATGGCTATCATCATCAGCTCTTCGAGGTCTTGAACACGATCTCTTTGAATGTTTATTATTCCTTTCCTTTCAAAGATCCAACTGACCGAGCCACTCTCCGCCAGATTCCCACCATGTCTTCCCAGAACATGCCTTATTTCTTGAGCGGTTCTGTTCTTATTATCTGTGAGAGCTCTTATGTAGAGAGCCACGCCACCTGGAGCGTAAGCTTCGTAAACGACCTCCTGGTAGTTGACACCCTCCAATTCTCCCGTCCCTCTCTTTATGGCCTTCTCGATGTTTTCTTTTGGCATGTTAGCTTCTCGTGCCCTTTCTATAGCGGCTCTCAATCTGGGATTGGCATTTGGATCTCCTCCCCCTTCTCTTGCAGCCACGATAATCTCTCTTATCAACTTGGTGAATATTTTGGATCTTTTCGCATCCTGTGCCATCTTCCTGTGCTTTATATTTGCCCACTTGTTGTGACCAGACACAAAACTCACCTCCACATTTAAATCCTATTGTCCCTCATATTTTATCACCATTATAGTTGTATCATCGTGTTGAGTCGCTCCTGATGAGAAGCTGAAGACACTATCCTTTATCCTAGCTGTTAGCTCTTCCGCACTCCCTTCGAATTCTTTCAGAATCTGCTCCAGTCTTTCAAAACCGTACTCCTCTCCCTCAACATTCCTAGCTTCGATAACACCGTCTGTATATGCTACAACGAACGTTCCTGGATCCAGTTCGAGAATTTTTTCATCGTAATCCCAATCTGGCAGTATCCCAAGAGGAACGCCAGAAGATCCAACGGTTTCCATTCTATCATCTTTAACTATGTAGACAGGATCGTGACCAGCATTTACGACGCGAAGTTCTCCATTTCTATCAAGAGAAAAGAACGCCATCGTCACGAATCTATCCTCTTCAAAATCTTCGGTTATCCTTTTGTTGAGCTTTGAAACAAGTTCTGAAAGACTTTCCACACTCTCCAGCAAAGTTCTGAGAGTGCTTCTGACGGTGCTCATAAGGAGGGCCGCTGGAATTCCCTTCCCAGAGACATCCGCAACGACCGCATATATCTTACCACCCATCTCCAAAACATCGTAGTAATCTCCCCCCACATGAATTGCAGGGTAACTGACTGCGGATATCTCTATACCCTTAATCTCCGGCATGACTCTGGGGAACAAGCTTTCCTGAATCTTTCTTGCGATCTCAAGTTGCTGGAGGAATCTCTGCCTTTCTATTTCCTTGTTGACGAAATTGATTCTATCGACAGCCGCAGCTATTTGCCTTGCAACAGTTTCCGCTATCTTTTTATCAGCAGCTGTGAATATACCTTTGACACTTTTCTCAACGAAGCCAATGTATCCCCACTTTTCAGAACCTATCACGGGAACTATAAGAAGGTTTTCAACCATTTCGGATTTTCCGGGCTCGAAGATGACAGTTTTTTTCAACTTCATGGAATCTATCATCTTCTCTATTCTCTCTAACTCTTCTCCACTCAAACTGCCCGGCACTTTGAGAAGAATCTTTTCCAGGGGTGTTCTTATCTTCACTATGAGTGAATCGTAATTTATAGCGTTTTTGACAATTTTAAAAGCCTTGGAAAGTTGTTCTCTTAATTTCGGTGGATACTCAAAAACACTCAATATGTTCGAGACCTCAAAAACAGTTGATAATTCCTCATAAGCTTTGGATAACTCTTCCAGGTGAGCATCCAGCGTCATGGAATACTCTTCCAGCTGATTCTTGTAATCCACTATTTCTTTTTCCAAGGTCTCCAGAAGCTTCAAAAGCTTCTCTTCCGATATATCCTCATCACACTCCACAGCTAGAATCTCACACAGCTTCTTGTAAATTTTACTCAGCACATCATGCATCTCCTATCTCCTTCCTCACTTCTTCAAGAAGCTGTATTGGACTGAAGGGTTTCGTCATGACTCTTTTAGCTCCTAAAGACAAGGCAAGCTTTTCATCCTCTTCTCCACCCTTTGCAGTTAAAACTATAACAGGAATATCCTTCCATTCATCGTTTTCCTGCATTCTTTTCAAAACGTTAAAGCCATCCAAACGTGGCATCATGATGTCCAGTATCATCAAATCGGGTTTCAACTCCTCCAATTTCTCCAGCGCTTCCATTCCATCTTTCGCTTCAATCACATTATATCCCTGTTTTTTCAAGTTGAAGGATGTTATCTTCCTCAGAACATCGGAATCGTCAACCAGTAAGATCGTTTTCGGCATTTTTAACCCTCCTATTGAGAAAAGAAGAGAACGCCTCCTTTTTCGCAGTGAGAGCCTCCACACATATGGGAATTACGAAGGTTCTTTCAAAATTTTTTAAGAACAACCATGGGTTCAAAAGCTTGTCTCTCTTCTGAACATATTCTAACATATGAAAATCCTTCAATTTCACTTTCCTTACATCCTCCATACGATCCTTGACCTTTATTCTCCTTCCCTTTTTCTCAACAAACAGATTTTCAAAATCTAGATCTTCTGGTACAATGATTCTGAAACGGTAATATTTGACCGATTCGTTTATATCTATGTCGATATACCAATGCCCATGAACTTTTAGATCGTTGAGTGCTACTTCATTTATTCTCTCTTCAACATCATCGATCTTTCTTTCCAGAATCACTTTGAGATAGAGTGAAAGGTTCACAACACCTGTTGGCATGGCATCGAGAAATGTGAACTTCGGCATTGGATGGAAACCCTTGGAGAAAACCATGGGTAATCTTGCTCTTCTCAGGGTTCTCTCAATGGCTTTGATGGTTTCAAGATTCGATAAAAATCTCAGCATACCTTTTTTCTTGAATCTTAATATCAAACTCACCATCCTTCATCCTCCTCATAGAATATTCTAAACTGTTAAAATCAACTTTGGGGGTGTGATGATTGAAAAATGTGGGAATAGTTGGTATGCCAAACGCTGGAAAATCAACGATTTTCAACATATTGACAGGACAAAGTGTGCCGATGGAGAGTTATCCTTTCTGCACGGTCGATCCAAATACAGGTTTCTTAGTGGTGGAAGATGAAAGAGTTGTGGAACTTGCTAGAATGGAAGGATCGAAAAAGGTTGTTCATCCATTCATAGAGGTGGTGGACATAGCAGGCCTTGTGAAAGGTGCTAGCAAAGGAGAGGGTCTTGGTAACAGGTTTCTCGATCACATAAGTAAAGTCGACCTCATAGTTCATGTCGTGAGGTGTTTCTTCAAAGAAACTGTCTCTCATCCCATGGGAAGTATAGATCCTGCAAGAGATGCCGAAATAGTCGATATCGAACTGATTATGAAGGACCTTGAAACGATCGAGAAGAGGATGGAAAAGAGGGAAAAGGTGGCAAGGGCGGGGGATGAGAAGGCAAGGGAAGAAATGGAAACTCTGGCACGTTTGAAGAAACATCTTTCGGAGGGAAACAAGGCTAGAACCTTTGAAAGAAGAAACGATTTCGAAGAAGAAATTATAAGATCCCTTTTTTTACTGACCGATAAACCAGTGGTGTACGTTCTAAACGTTGATGAGAGGTGTAAAGAGAATCTCTGGAAGCCGTTAGAAGAGAGGGCAAAGAGAGAGGGGAACATGCTTCTGAAGGTCAACGCGGGAGTGGAGTACGATCTTCTTGGTATGCCGAAAGAAGAAGCGGAGGAATTCAGGAAGGTGTACGGTATCGAGGAAGATTTTAGGAAGATTTTCTTTGAAAGCGTTCTAAAAGGATTGAATTTGATAAGATTTCTGACGGCAACGGAGAAAGAAGCCAGAAGCTGGGTCGTGGAGGATGGCATCACCGCCTACGAAGCAGCAGGTATCATACACAGTGATATACAAAAGGGTTTCATAAAAGCGGAAGTGATACAGTTTTCTGAACTGAAAAAAATCGGTTCCATGAAAAAGGCAAGAGAATTGGGTGTTTTAGAGATACATGGGAAAGATTATCTGATAAAGGAGGGGGATGTTGTCCACTTCTTATTCCATTCTTGACATTCTGGATCTTCTCAGGAACACACCCTTTATTGTAGGAGTGGTCTCCTTTCTGACAGCTCAGACTATGAAGGTGATTATAAAAAGGGATCTTAAATACTTCTTCAGTTACGGTGGTATGCCCAGCGGTCACACAGCCACCGTTACAGGGCTCACATGGTCGATCGCAAGGTGTCTAGGATTTTCTTCTCCTGTGACAGCCTTATCTGCTATCTTTCTGATCATAATAATGATGGATTCTGTTAAACTCAGACCCGCTGTTAAGAAGTCGTTAGGTCATAACTGGCTTGAAGCTTTCGTTGGATTCCTCATCGGAACTTTTATAGCCCATATATTCCCGGCGAAGCTAACTCTTTGGTGAGCAGAACTCGTTGTAAGGATGGTGAACGTTGTGAAGAAATATGTGATAAAACCGCAGGGAATACCCGAGAACATATACAAGTCGTTAGATGCGGAACAGTTGAATGCTGTTTTGAACGCACGAGGAAGGAGTATTGTGGTGGCAGGACCGGGTTCAGGGAAAACTCGTGTCATAACGTACAAGATAGCTCATTTGATCCACCAGGGAGTGAAACCTTCGGAGATACTCCTTGTTACCTTCACACGAGCTGCTTCGAAGGAGATGATAGAAAGGGCGAAAACGGTAACGGGGAAAGATCTTTCTGACATGCTCGCTGGAACGTTTCATCACGTGTGTAACGTGTTTTTGAGAAAGTACGCTCCTCTTGTTGGACTCGATAGGAACTACACGATAATTGACAGGGAAGATTCTGAAAGCCTCGTGAGACACGCAAGAAGCAAGATCCTTGAGAAGATGGGAAGAGAGCTTCGGAAATATTTTCCACAGCCATCAGTTCTCATGTCCATATTTTCCTACATGAAAAACACTTTGAAAACCCTGAAAGAGAGTATCATCACTCACAATCCAAAATTTCTTGAACTTGAGCCTCAGATATTGGAGATATATGAAGAGTACTCCAAAGAAAAGCTGAATCAGAATCTTTTGGATTACGATGATCTTTTGATCTACGCTTTGAAGCTCTTTGAGGAGAACGACGGGATTCGCATGAGGGAAGCGAGGAGATTTAAATGGATTTTGGTAGATGAATTTCAGGATACGAACTACGTTCAATACAAGCTGATAGAGATCCTGGCTTCTGAAGGAGGAAACGTAATGGTAGTAGGTGATGATGCGCAAAGCATATACTCGTTTAGAGGAGCACGATACGAGAACGTGGAGGATTTCATGAAAATACCAGGGACCATGGTTTTCAGAATACAGACTAATTACAGAAGTACAGAAAAACTCGTTGATTTCATAAATCACATGCTTCCGAGAAGATCCGTCCCTAAAGAACTTCGAGCTGTCAGAAGGAATGGTTTCAAACCCGTTGTTGTGGAAACATGGGATAGATACGAAGAAGCGCATTTCGTGGTTCAAAGGATAATGGATCATATAGAAAATGGTGTCAAGCCAGGTGATATAGCGGTTCTCTACAGGAGTCACTCGCACTCTTTCGAAATACAGATGGAGCTTTCAAGACTTGGTGTACCCTACAGAATCCTTTCTGGTCCAAGATTTACCGAAACTGCCCATGTCAAGGATGTTCTCGCTTTTTTAAGGATAGTGCACAACCCCAAAGATAAACCAGCGTGGATCCGAGCTTCCAAACTCTTTTATGGTGTTGGAGATAGAACCGCATCTAAAATAGCAGATTCCGTTGTGGCAGCCATTGATGAAGGACTGGAACCGTTTGAAACCATGCTCCACATACAAACGACAAGAACTTCTGATTTATCCAAATTCAAGGAGATAGTAATGAAAATAAAGGACATAAGGAAACCTCATTCGATATTGAAAATCATCTATGAGGATTTTTACGCTGAGTACCTCGAAAACACCTATCCAGATTTCAGAGAACGAAGAATGGATGTGGAAAGGCTGATGGATATTGCAGAAAGATACGAGAGCATAGAGAAATTCTTGACGGATTTGAGCATAAGTGAGACCGTGGATATTCAGAGAATGGTAGAAGAGAGAGACGAAAAGATTACTCTCACAACTGTTCATCAAGCGAAAGGGTTGGAGTGGAAAGTTGTTTTTGTGATCTCTGTAAATCCTGGGGACTTCCCAAATGGTATGGCCATCATGGAGGGAAATCTTGATGAAGAGGAAAGGATCTTTTATGTTGCCATAACAAGAGCAAAAGACTTTCTGTACATATCCCATCAGATAAGCGGAAGCCCTTACCCCTTCAGAGGCAACAGATTCATCATGCGAAGGGGTGGAGACGAAGATTTCGTGGCTAGAATACCAGAAGAACTCGTGGAAAGATGGGAAGTAACGTGGGAAAACGGGAGGGATGATTGATGGATCTTGGAATAAGAGGGAGAGTAGCTGTTGTTACCGCTTCAAGTAAAGGGATCGGAAAGGCTGTCGCCAAAGCTTTTTTAGAAGAAGGGGCAAAAGTCGTCATATGCTCAAGAAACAAGGAAAACCTGCTAAAAGCAGAAGAGGAACTCAAGAGAGTGGGAGGTGAGCTTCACAAAGTTGAAGTGGATTTGGGAAAGAAGGAGGATATAGAGAAATTAAAGGAAGAAACGTTAAAAGAGTTTGGAACGATCGATATACTCTTCTTAAACGCTGGAGGACCAAAACCTGGAGGATTTTTCGATGTCGATGAGGGCGACTGGGAGCACGTTTTCAAGGTTAACCTGATGAGTGCGATAAGGCTTATAAAAACTTTTATAGACGAGATGAAGAAGAAAAAGTGGGGAAGGATCATTGCTCTCACATCTGTCACTGTAAAACAACCTATTAGAAATTTAATCCTTTCGAATTCCATAAGACTGGGTATAACGGGTTTCATGAAGACGTTGTCTCTGGATCTTGCCCCTTACAACATAACCGTCAATTGTGTGGCACCTGGCTACACCATGACAGAAAGGGTGAAAGAACTGTTGGAAGATGAGGCAAAAAGGACAGGAAAAAGCTTTGAAGAGGTTTTAAGAGAGAAAAATAAGAGTTTTCCCATGAAAAGGATGGCAGATCCTGAAGAGATAGCATCTGTTGTTGTGTTTTTAGCTTCTGAAAAAGCTTCTTACATTACAGGGCAGACGGTAACCGTAGATGGAGGAATGAGCCTCTGCTACTTCTAGCCAACGATCATCTTAACTATGAGAAAGTACATACCTATTCCTGTAACGTCTATGACCGTTGTAAGAAGTGGCCCAGCCATCATGGCGGGATCTATTTTCAGGAAACGAGCAAGGAAAGGGAGTGCAGCACCTAAGATGTTGGAATACACAACCACTGTCAAAAGGGCAATGGAAACAGCAAGATTCACCGTTAGATCATGAGATATTATGAAAGCTCTCAGAAATAGAACAGCAGCAAGTACTCCTCCCATCATGAGTCCCATGCCAGCTTCTCTTAAAAGAACCTTCCACCAATCCTTGAGCTTCAACTCTCCAAGGGCAAATCCTCTTATTATGAGAGCCGATATCTGAGAACCCGTATTACCACCGGTATCAATCATCGTTGGTATGAAGGCCGCCACAACTACCATTCCTTTTAGAACTTCCTCAAAACCTTTTATAATGTTCCCGTTTATACTCTCAAGAAGCAATAGAAGTATGAGCCATATCACTCTTTTCCTGAAAAGATCCCAAGGGGAAGTATGAAAATAGGAAGTTTGTATCATCTCCATAGAAGCCATTTTGTATATGTCCTCTGTTGCCTCTTCTTCGATAACATCCACTATGTCATCTATTGTGATGATGCCGACGAGTCTTTCTTCACTGTCCACAACTGGTATAACCAGAAGGTCGTACTTCTTCATAATCATCGCAACTTCCTCTTGATCGGCTGTGGTGTAAACGAACATGGGATCTGGTTTCATGATATCCCTGACCTTAACTTCGGGATCTGCAAAAATCAGATTCTTAAGCTCCACGGTTCCTAAAAGTTTTCTCGTTCTGTCTATGACGAACAACGTGTAGATGGTTTCTTTGTTTTTCCCAGTTTCTCTCACATGCCTCAAAGCCTCATCAACTGACATGTTTTCTTCCAAGTCAACGTATTCTGGTGTCATGAGTCTACCAGCAGAATTAGGTGGATAATTTAGTAGCTCCATGGTTATCTCTCTATCCTCAGGAGCAAGGTAGGATATCAGTCTTTTGACGACGTTAGCCGGCATTTCATCGAAGAGTTCTGCCCTGTCATCTGGATCCATACTGCTCAATATGTCCCTTATCCGATCCTCTTTGAAGAGAGAAAGAAGCTTCGTTTGCTCATCTGGTTCCAATTCGCTGAAAACATAGGCTGCCAATTCTTTTGGAAGTAATCTGAAGACTATCACTTTTTCTTCAGGTGGAAGATCTTCTATCATTTCAAGGATGGTGGCAGGTTCCTGATCTTCCAGAATGGTTTTAAGGGTTCTGAGGTTGCCGCTTTCTATGAATTTTTTCACATCTATTTTCACGGTGAATTTCATGATATCACCACCAAATCGCAGATTCGAAGTTATTCTACCACGATGTTTTTTCAAAAATTAAAGAACATTTCGTATGATGTGTGAAGAAATGGTATAATCCAAGATGACAAAAAAATACTTGAGGAGGGGAAAACATGAAAAAACTACTGGTGATAGCTTTTGTGATGGTTGCGGCCTTTGCCCTGGCTGAAATTAACCTCAGTGTTTTCGGTGGTTATGCCTTCACCATAACATCAACACCTGTCGATGCAGCCAGTGCTTCCTACATTGATGTTGCTCTGGATCTAACATACGGTATTTCGAACCAGTTCGATGCAGGTGTGGGTGTTGGATTTGCATATTTCTTGAACAGTGCAGCAACTGAACTCATAAATGCTTCTCAGAACGCTTTCACCCTGGACATATTTGCAGTCGGTAAATACAGCATCGGGATTGATGATAATTCCAAGGTTGTAATGAGAGTATTTGGAGGGGCTTCCATCCCTGAGCTCGATTTCAAGAGCTTGGGATACGTTTTTGGAGCGGGAGCGTTTTACTCAAGAAAATATGAAGGTATGAGGATAGGGCTTGGAGCTTCTGTTGAAATGAGAAATTACGGTGAAGGAAAAAGCATGACGTCTGTTCCTGTGGGTGTTAGGATAGATGTGAGCTTCTGAGGGGGCACTCCCCTCTTGATTTTTGATATGGAAAGATTCGTAAAAGCAGTAGAAAAGGCATTGATTAAGATAGCAGAAAGGGATTTAAGGGAAATAGATATCTCGGAAATATGGGTAGAAACCTCTCTGCCTAAAGATTTTATACTGGAGATACTAAAAAAGGAAAATCTCAAAGTACCCGATAGGATATCTGTTATAAAGGATGGGGAGGAAGTAATCTGGAAAAGGTCGAAATCCTGAGAGCTCAGAGTTATGAAGAAGCCTATCACAAGCTTTTAAAAGCTTTAAAGGGTTACTCCCATCTCTTCACGTCTCTGAAGAAGGTTCTTGTAAAACCCAACCTTCTTTCTCCTAAGAAACCTGATGAGCATGTGACCACACATCCTCTCGTTGTTAAAGCCGTCCTGGAGTTTCTATTGGCTTCAGGTGTGAAACCTGTCGTTGGTGATAGTCCAGCTGTTGGTAATCTAGAGAGGGTAGCAAGAGTTTCGGGCATAAAAGATGTGTGTGATGAACTCGGTGTGGAGTTAGTGCCTTTCGAGGATTACGTGATCGTTAATGGAGAAATCTTCAGAAATATAAAAATAGCCAAAGTTGTTTTCGAAGTGGATGGAGTTGTGAATCTACCAAAACTCAAAACACATTCTCAAATGGTAATGACGCTCGGTGTGAAGAACACCTTCGGTTGTATCGTGGGTATCGAGAAATCATCATGGCATTTGAGGGCGGGAACCGATGAGAATTTTGCAAAACTTTTGATAGATGTCCATAAAGTGGTTTCACCGATTCTAACAGTTCTCGACGGTGTGTGGGGAATGGAAGGAAACGGCCCCTCAAATGGTGAGAAAAGGTTCTTCGGAGTTTTAGCCATTTCAAGAAATGCTTTCGCACTGGACGATGCGATTGTGAGATCCCTTGGCGTGAGTCCTGATGACGTGTTCGTTCTGAAAGAAGCGAGAAAGAGAGGTTTGATTCCAGATTACGAGATCGCTGGAGATGATTTCAAAAGTACCATTAAACTTCCAACTACGAGATCCTTTCTGAGCAGAGCTGGTAAGATAATAGAGCCTCTCATAACCAGAGTTCCTCATTTTGACAAGAAAAAGTGTGTTAAATGTGGTATATGCGAGGAAAAATGCCCAGCCGAAGCCATAGATGTTAAAGCTCAAAAAATAAATTATGAGAGATGTATAAGATGTTATGTCTGTCATGAAGTATGTCCTGAAAACGCTATGAAGCTTGTGAGGAGAGTGTTTTCACTGGGAAGATGATTCTTCTTCTGGTGCAGGAATATCAGGAAAGAATGCTATGAGAAGTATTCCGATAACTGTGAGGATTCCTCCCCCCAGGAAATATATCTTATGTATCGCCATCATGTCAAGAAGAGCTCCATACATAGCTATACCTATTGGCATGGTACCCTGTGCCATCAGCATCAGTATGGAAAAAGCTCTTCCTCTAATCTCAGTTGGTGTTTCCCTTTGGAAGATAACCTCTATTGGAACGTCCACAAACTGAACTAGAAACCCCATGAGAACCAGAAGTACCGAGAAGAATATGAACATTTCCCAAGTGTTAAATCTGCTAAGGGTCCCCGGAAGAGTTAACACACCGAATATGGGGACCAAAAATAGAACGAAAACCAAGGATCCTTTCATGATCTTTGATACGTTTCTCTTTGCGAAGAAGGTGGCCAGCAGGGCATTTCCCATGAGAGCACCAACTATGAAAATTGATTCGAGGTATCCAAATTGTTGGGGAGAGAATTTTACAACTTCTCTAAGAGTGTAAGGATACAGAACCTGAAACATTGGTGATAAAAAAACATTTATTGTCATCGCTCCCAGAACTATCATACGCAGTATACTATGGGACCAGACGAACATGAGCCCTTCTTTTATTTCCGAAACGACTTTCTTCAAAGTTAAAGCACCTTTCAATGCACTTTGATGATACTCTATGAACATCTCACTGAACCCTGAAATTAGAAAGGATAAACCGTTAATCAAGAAAATAATCTTTATTCCATAAAAACCATACAACACTCCACCCGCAGCGGGTCCTATAAGCTGTGGTATGAAATTTATCATTCCCATTATGGAATTCGCCCTTGTGAGTTGTTCTTTCGGTACGATATCTGGTATCATGGCTCCTGTTGGTATCATGAAAAGATTGTCCATGATGGCCATAAAGACCTGTGAGAGGTAAAGTATTCTAATACTTAGAAGATCCTTGTACGCGATGTAAGCGAGGATAATCACGAGAATCCCCCTTAAATAATCCATCCATACCATGAGATGCTTTCTGTTAACCCTATCACCAATGAGGCCAGCAAAAGGCATTATGATGATACGAGGTATCATGTAGAACAACGCCATTTTGGCCATGATGGAACCAGAGTGTGTAAGATCCAGAACAAGCAAAGGGATAGCAACAGCCTGGATTGAACTTCCAAGTATCGATACGAGCCTTCCTAGAGCGATCAATGCAAGATTCTTCTTCCACCCCATCTGATCACCTCATGAAAAATTGTACTTCAAATATATCAAAAAAGTCAAGGTGATTATTCAATATTTATCACTTATAATTAAAAATTATTGGGATTATTTGTAAAAAATTTCAAAATGGCAGGATTAATCAGGAAAAATAAAAGTCGGCAAGGCATGACATCCTGACACCCTTTCCAAAGATCCTAGCATTTTTTCTTCCTTTTGAATTCGTACATCTTTCTGTCAGCCTCTTTTATGGCTTTTACGACGTCTTCACCAACTTTCCATTCAGCTATACCAGCTGTTATCGATATACTGGCCTTGAACTTCTTCTTTCTCACAGAATTTCTGATTCTTCTTATGACCTTTTTCGCCGTGTCGATACTTTCACCCGGAAGAGCTATTAGAAACTCATCTCCTCCGTATCTGACAGCGGCATCCGTGAGCCTGATATTCTCCTTTATAGCCTTTGCCAATATCTTTAAAGCTTCATCTCCTGTTTGATGGGAAAATCTGTCGTTTATCCCTTTCAGATTATCGAGATCTATGAATATGAACGCTATCCTTCCGTTTTCTTCCCTTTCCTGTCTGTTTATCTCTTTCGGCAACCATTCCTCGAAAAAGAACGTTCTGGTGTAAAGTTTTGTCAGATGATCGAGATAAGCACGTTCTTTAAGCTTGTTTAAAAGGCTTTTGGCATACAGGATAACTACAACTAAACCTGCTAGAACAAGAACGCTACCCAAAAAAGATATAGGATGAGATAACAATCGAAGGGCGGTGCCTATTCCGATTAGAGAAAACCCTAACCCTATGATAGGAAAGTCTGCTTGGCAGAGGAGAAGGATGAAAACGACCATTAATACTTCCTCTGAGAACACAAGAATTCTTGCAATCGATGAAAGATGGCTCTCCCACAGAGAAACTATCGATCCTGTAGCCAGGACAAAGAATGATAAGGTCAAGGAAATTATCCATTTTTTAACTTTCATTTTCATACTCCCTGAAGAACGTGTGTTATCTTTATTTTTCACCCTATCACTTGAGTATCTTAAAATACGGCATGTTGAGTTGAAATAAAAAACATGTGACTTTTTTGAAATAATATATTATCCTACTGTTCCAATACAGCTCCGAAAGAGATTAATAATTAAATCGGAAAATACATTTCCGAGAATATTTTAACTTGCTTTTATCATAATATTGACAAGCTTTCGATGTTTCTTTTCTAACTCAGTTTCTCACATCGATAAATCCAGAAAGTCTGATATCCCTTGAAGAGGCACCAACTCGTATCTCGTAGATTCCTTTCTCTAGAACCCATTTGTTTGTTTTCTCATTGAAGTAAGTAAGAGAGGCGATATCCACACTCACCGTTATCCGCTCTCGCTCTCCTGGATTCAAAAGTTTCGTTTTCACGAATCCTTTCAGCTCTTGGAAGGGTTTTTCCATTTCCCCTTTTGGTGCTCTCACATACACCTGGGCCACTTCTTTTCCTGGAACTTCACCGATGTTCACGATGTCGAACGAAACGCGTATACTGCTCTCATCCTTCTCGAGTTTCAGGTTTTCATAGTTGAACGTTGCGTAGGACAGACCGTATCCAAATTCATAGGCTGGCTCAACATCGAAAGTATCGAAGTACCTGTATCCCACGTAAATACCTTCTTCGTAAACGACCTTTTTCGGATCATCTGGAGGATCCCCTGGGAAGTTTTTCGATGAAGGCACATCCCAATAATCTTTTGGAAAAGTTGTTGGGAGCTTTCCAGATGGATTGACTTTGCCTGACAAAATATCTGCAACAGCTCTCCCCATCTCCTGACCAGCTTGCCATGCGAGTAAAATGGCGTCTACTTTGTCTCTCCAACTCATCACCTCTATGGGACCTCCTACGTTGAGAATAACAACGACTCTTTTATTTCTCACGTGGTAAGCTTTAGAAACGATATCTATCAACTCTTGTTCATCATCACTCAAATAAAAATCACCCTTCTCTGGTTTCCTATCGCAGCCTTCACCAGATATTCTGCCTAGTACGATAATTCCCACATCTGTTCTTTCTGCAGCTTCTTCCACCATGTTATCTTTCAAAAGGTCCATTTCGGGAAGTTTCGGCATTACCGGCTGTCCAAAAAGACCTTCTCTGATTTTGTACTCTTCTTTATTCCTCATGGTTTTGATGTAATCTTTATAAGTTTTTAAAAGATCCTCATCTATCTGAAACCCTCTCTCCATCAAACCGTTCACAATGGATACAACGTACCTTGGATGTGTGTCACCACTTCCTGTTCCACCTTTGATCGTCTCTATCTGCGCTGTTCCAAAGAGTGCTACTTCGGAGTCCTTGTTCAATGGTAAGGTGCCGTCTTCGTTCTTGAGAAGCACCATACCCTCAACTGCTGCCTCATAGGCGATTTTTGCATGCTCTTCAAGATCTGGTTTATTGGAGGGTTTATATCCCCTGAAAGAAAGCGTTTTAACGATTATTTTCAAGATGTTTCTTACATTTCTGTCTAGAATCTCTTCATTCAAATTTCCCTCTTTAACAGCCTTTATTATCTCCTGAACCTCGTCTTCCCTTTCGGCTCTTATCTGATTAACCTTTCCAGGCATTATTAAGTCATTTCCTGCCTCCATCTGTTCAACGGGATCATTCCCTGCGAACCAGTCTGTCATAACAAAACCATCGAATTTCCATTCATTTCTCAGGATATCCGTTAATATCCTCTTGTTTTGAGAGCAATATGTTCCATTGAGCTTGTTGTAAGCGCTCATCACCGTCCATGGTTTTGCTTTTAAGGCTATTTCAAATCCTTTCAGGTATATCTCCCTCAGCGCTCTTTCAGATACGATGATATCAATTGTAAGTCTGTTCGTCTCTTGATTGTTGGCGATGAAGTGTTTCAAGCATGCACCAACTCCCTCGGATTGCACTCCCTCAACAAAGGCTTTTGCCATCTCACCTGATAAGAGAGGGTCTTCAGAATAGTACTCGAAATTCCTTCCGCACAAGGGGTTCCTGTGGATATTCAGAGCGGGTGCTAGAAGAAAATCAACACCGTATTCCCTGGCTTCCCTTCCCATTGCCGCTCCAACTTCTCTGACGATTTCTCTGTTCCATGCGGAAGAAAGGAGGCTTGCTATTGGGAAAGCGGTCGCGTGGTATGTCGTTTTCGCCCCTTCCCTTACCGGATCTATTCTCACACCAGCTGGGCCGTCTGCCATAACTGTTGAAGGAATACCAAGCCTTGGTATACTATGGGTTTCTCCAGCAGCTCCCTGAACCCTCGATGGAGGGTTTCCAAAGAAACCCGGCATTCCGATACCAACCACCAGTTTTGCTTTTTCTTCGAGTGTCATGGAGTTTATAATTTCTTCTATGTTATTCTCATTGAGCTTCAGCGACATGAGGTTCACCTCCGCTTATGATTTCTTCCTTCGATTTCTTTTCTCAGCTTCCTTACAAAGAGCACAAGGGCAACTATCGTTCCAATGAGTAGAAAAATGCTAAGATAAAATTCCACAGGTCTTGCTTTTCTCACAAGGTAGTAGAGGATCACAAAAATCTCGAGGATCAGAGCCCATGTTAGAAAAATGAGCATTGGTTTTAAAGTCATCATAACCTATATGTCCTCCAATTTTCGATACAATTTCGGGATACTCTCAACGAGCACTTTCGTATATTCATGAGAGGGTTTCACTATTATGTCATCCGGTTTTCCCTCTTCAACGATTTTTCCATCCTTCATCACAAGTATTCTGTCGGATATGTAATATGCAAGTCCAAGATCGTGTGTTATGAAAATGATGGATGTTTTCTGCTCTTCTCTAAGTTCTTCAAGAAGCTCTATTATTCCACCACGTGATGACGCATCTATCATGGATGTTGGCTCATCCGCTATTATGAGACTTGGCTTTAAAATCCAACACCTTGCTATCATGATCCTTTGTTTCTGTCCCCCAGATATCTGATGAGGGTATTTTCCGAGGATATCTTTAGGATCCAATCCAACTTTGAATAACGCTTCCCTTATGATCTCTTGGGCTTCCTCTTTCCCCGGTTTTTCCCTGAGAAGGTTTATAGCTTGCCATAAGGTTCTTTCAACAGGATAAAAGGGGTTGTAGCTTGCAAAGGGATCCTGAAAAACAGCGTGGACTTTTCTTCTCAATTCTTTCAGGGATTCCTGATCTGTTATATCTTTCCAAATGTTCACACCATCTATGAAAACATCCCCAGAAGTTGGAGGGAGAAGTCTCAGAATGATCTTAGCTGTTGTCGTTTTCCCAGAACCAGATTCTCCAACAAGAGAGATGATCTCTCCTTCGTCCACTTCAAAGGAGATGTTCCTGACGGCTTCAATATATTTTCTTGAGAAGAAACCCAGAGAGTATACTTTGGTGAGGTTCTTAACAACCAGCTTCGCCATTTTTCATCCTCCATAGAGAAAGCATGCTACCTTTCTACCTGGTTCCACTTCGATCAATTTTGGCTCCTCCTTTTCGCAAATGGGTTTTCTGTAAGAACATCTAGGATGGAATCTACAACCTTTTGGAGGATCGATCAGATTTGGAGGAGCACCTGGAATCGTGGTTATACCTCTTTTCTTTATTTCAGGTTCCGGCGTCAAAACGGAGTTGAACAATCCTTTGGTATACGGATGAAGCGGATTTTTCAGGATATCCTCTATGAGCGCTATCTCCACGATCTTTCCAGCGTACATTATGATCATCCTGGTCGCTATCTGCCTGACAGTGGCTATATCGTGTGAGATGAAGATAATACTCCTGATCACTCCCTGTCTTTTGAGTTGCATGAGAACCTTCAAAAAGACCTTTTGATTTACAACATCTAGCGCTGAAGTTGGTTCATCAGCTATCAAAAGCTGTGGATTGAGGAGCGATGCGATGGCTATGACAGCTCTTTGCTTCATACCCCCACTCAACTCGAATGGATATCTGCTCAGACATTCCTCATCCAAACCCACTTCCTTGAATCTAACTTTTGCTTTTTTAACAAGCCCATCTCCATCGATCTCATGAGATTTTGCGATATCTCTTATGAATCTTTCAAGCTTGATCGTTGGCATCAAAGCGTTCATAGCAGACTGTGGAATCACGGTTATCTCTTTACCCCATATTTTTCTTTTTGCTTCTTCTCTACCCATAGAGGATATTTCGACATCAGCACCATTGACCTTCATAACGATTTTCCCGCCCAGGAGGATCAGAGGTCTCATGATGTTCATTATTATCACATTTGCCAGAGTGGATTTCCCGCATCCCGATTCTCCAACAATTCCCACAACCTCGCCATCCAATATTTCGAAGGACACACCATCCACAGCTTTTACATGGTATTTCCCCATCTTGTAATACGCTTTCACATTTTCAAGTTTCAAAAGGGCTTCCCCCTTCACCCTCGTTATTCCTCCCTCAACCTTGGATTGAAGACTTCATCCATAGCGGTGCTTATTATTAGAAGTGATGAAGTGATCGCCACTATCGCTATACCTGGTGGTACGAACCACCACCACAGTCCTCTTCTAACTGCCTCCATCAAAACCGCCCATTGAAGCATTATTCCTAGGGATATTCCCTGCGTTGGTCCCAATCCTATAAGACTCAAACTGGCTTCTCCCATTATTCCACCGTTTATGAAAAGGACGAAGGACATGAAAGCATAAGTTGCGATCGTTGGTATGAGGTCTTCCACGATCAGCTTTAAATCAGAGTACCCAGCCATTATGGAAAGGTAGACGTACTCTCTCGAGATCACACTCATCAATTGAGCTCTGATAGCTCTCGCAAACCATGGCCATTGGAAGAGTCCTAAAATCAAAGCCACTATTTCGATGCTTCTAACCCTCAAATAGCTGGCTATCAAGATGGCTATCAAGATAGAAGGAGTTGTTAAGATTATGTTTGTAAAAGCCATGAGCACTTCATCCACTACTCCTCTTTTAACAGCAGCAAAAGTTCCCACAATCGTTCCTATTATCAGAGAAATGATTGCAGCGAGAAAACCTATGTAAAGCGAGGTTCTCACACCGTGGAGCAACTGAGCCAGAATGTCTCTACCGTACGTATCCGTCCCTAAAGGATGTTCTCTTGATGGGGGAGATTCGAACATCCCAGCCATTTCCGTTGGATCTACTTTGTAAAGTGCTGGCCCTAAAAGTCCTAAGAGGACAAAAAAGGCAAATATCGAAAACCCTATGATGAACTTTTTGTTTTTGAACAGCGGCTTAAACATCTTCAGAAGCATTTTCAATCCTCCTGACCCAATCTTATCCTGGGATCTATGAGAGCATATATGAAATCAACTAGGAAATTAGCTATGTATATGGAAGCGATCAGTATCACGAATATTCCCTGAATGAGGGGATAATCCAAACTGGTAAGGGCTCTAAAGAGCAAGTACCCCGTTCCTGGATAGTTGAATACGATCTCAGTTATGAGAGATCCACCCAAAGCACTTCCCAGATTTAAAGCTAATCCTGTAACCTGCGGGAGCAGAGAATTTCTAAAGACGTATCTGAAAATCTTTTTATCACTCATTCCAAGGTACTCAGAAAACAGTGCATAATCGCTTCCAAGTTCATAGATGACCAGAAGTCTTGTTCCTATAGCCCATCCTCCCATCGCGGAGATAACAATGGATGAAAATGGAAGTATGTAATGTTTCAAAGCATCTATGAGGAAGTTCAAATTCCAAGAGGGAATTGTACCTTGTGAATAAGCTCCCTGAGTTGGCAGAGCCTCGAGTTTCACTCCAAAGAAAAATATCAGAATCATACCTAACCAATAATAAGGTATTTGGGAAACGATGAGCGAAGAAGTCAATATCCCTTTATCCACCCAAGTGTTTCTTCTATAGGCGGCTATTGCTCCCAAAGTGTTTCCCAAAATCCAAGCTGTTATGGTTGCAGGAAGTAGAAGAACGAGGGTCCAAGGTATCACAGGTACTATGAGATCGATCACTTTCCGGGGATAAAAAGTAATGGATGTTCCAAGATCCCCTCTCAATGCTTTCGATACAAAATCTATGTACTGAACGTACCAAGGTTTTCCAAGGCCGAACTCTTTCATTAAAGTACGGTTGACAGCGCTTATAGCTTCTGGATTGGAAATACTTAATTGGGAGAGTCTTGAAAGTATCTGAGCAAGAGGATTTCCTGGAATCACCCTTGGAAGTATGAAAACTATCGTGGTTGCGATTATATATGTCACCATGAGAAATAATATTTTCCTCAGAAGATACCTTAAAAGCGGCCTGGACGTACGGCCCATTTTCTCACTCCTCAATCAAGACATCATTTCAAGGTACTCTGAAGATCAGCCATTATTTCGGAGGTTGGTATGAGAAATCCTCCTTTATCAACTGTTTCCATCCATTTTGGTACTTTTTTGACTTCTCCCACTCTATGTATACCGAAGGTGACTGGTAAAGCACTCAGGTGCCATGGCGCTGCAGGATACCACCATGGATTCTTCGCATTCGGCCAGTTGGTCCAGACTTTTTCGTTGTATTCGTACCAGTGCGCTCCATAGAACAAAACTATTCCTGGAAGATCTCTGTAGACGATCTCCTGGATCTTGAAGTAGGCCTTCTTTCTCTGCTCTGGATCAAGAGAAGAGACAGCGGTGTTTAGAAGCTCTATTACCTCATCGTTGTGGTATCTTTCCCAATCGCCGGCTGGGAAAGCTTCGCCCACCGGTCCTGTCAACCTCGAGTCCATGACGAATCTGTAGACGTTGAACGGATGATCGAATCCTGGACCGGAGCTCCATGATATCACGAAATCGAAGTTTCCTTTTATCAGTCTATCCCACCACACGGAGAAATCTGGGAATTCCGTCTTCACATCTATTCCTATTTCTCTCAAGTTCTTTGCTATCATCTCACACATCATCATCCAATCTGTCCATCCGTATGGAACGGATATAGTGTACGGCCCAAGTCTTGTACCGTCTGGGGCAACTCTTATACCGTCTTTTCCCTTCTTGAAACCAGCTTCGTCCAAGATCTTGTTGGCCATTTCAAGATCTGTAGGAACCTTTCCATCCTCTGTTCCCCATGTTTTCCTGGCCAGATCGAAATCTATCCATTGCTTGTACGGCTCAAACAGATCGATCACCATCGAGGGATGACCTTGCGGGCTGTATCCGAAGTACGCTTTCTTGAGCATGTCCTTATAAGGTATTGCATAAGCTATGGCTTTTCTAACATTTCTGTCGTTCAGAGGATGCTTCGTGTAATTTATGTAGAGAAGCACCACGCCATCTGGCATGTAATAAGGTGGTTTGTCAAACCATGTTCCAATAGGTTGTTTCTTCTTGGTCCATAGTTCCCAGACGCTTGGTATGAAGGTTCCTGCCCAATCTGCGTCTCCTCTTTCAAATGCCAGGTTCGCGCTCGGATTGTCCTTGTAAATAACGTTGGCTATATATTTTGGTCGTGGAAGTCCAAAAATATCCTTTCCCCACCAATTATCGATCCTCACATAAGCAACCATGTTGGGATCGGAATGGAAGAGTTTGTAAGGACCTGAGACAACTTGCTTTTCTGGGTCGTCGTTTCTCCAATCCTTTATGTTGATTCCCTCTTCTTCGAGTTTCGAGTACACATGCTTTGGCATTGGTTCTGCACCAAGTGAATAACTAAGGAACATGAAGTAGTTCAGATTCTTCTCATTGGCTTTGAACTCAACTGTTTTATCATCTATAGCTTTTACGTATTCTATGTAATCCCACCAGCCGGTGCTGGGACCTATTCCCAACTTTTTCGTCAATTCCAGAGTGTAAACCACATCATAAGCTGTTATAGGAACACCATCGTTCCATTTCGCTTCATCCCTGATCTTTATTCTGATGGTTTTATCATCCACAAATTCGTAGCTTTCCCCTATAAGAGGAAGCCAGGCATCTCTTCCTATGTTGTACATAAAAAGTGGTATGTACAAAAACTGATCCGTTCCGTAAGTTGATTGAGGGGCGTACAGATTCCACGTTGTTGCAGGTCCCCAGAGAGCTCCGATAACGTACACAGTTTCATTCCTTGGTAATGTGATCTGAGCTATCAAAGCCGCTGAGAGTACCACTAGAATAAGAAAAATCACCCTTTTCATAGAATCCCCCCTTTGAAATTTGGTGATTGAGCCGTACGTCCAGGCCGAAACACAACTCAATCACTTTCTAAACCACCTTGATCAACCCAAGGACTCGAGTATCTGTTCAATAGCTGCTACGTTGCAACCTGGAAGGGAAGGTGGAACGTTTTTGAATATCGTATCTCTGAAGATGATTCCATCCAGAATTTCATACGGAACCAATTCTGAGAGCCTTTTATAAACGATTTTTCCAAAGGTTTCCCAAATGTTATTCACTATTCCACCAAAAACCACAATCTCTGGGTTCAGGAAATACACGATGTTTCTCAATATCACAGCTAGAGTTTCCAAAAATTCCTGAAAGATTTCAACGGCGATCTCATCATTTTCGAACCACAACCGAACAGCCGAATCGAATTTCTCTTTCAACGTTTTACCCTCGAGTCCATATCCTTTTTTCTTTTCGAATCTTTCGATCAATTTGGATATCGAAAGGAACTGTTCGGTCTCTTTGTAAGATCCGCCTTCATCTTTCACCAATATTGAATGCCCTATCTCTCCAGCAGCGAAATTTTTCCCTCTTACTATCTGGTTGTCGACGAGTATGGAACCACCTGTTCCCTCACCTAGGTATAGAAAGAAAGCTGTAGAAGAGTTCTTGACATCTTTTGAAAAGAAGGATTCTGCAAGTAACGAAAAATTGGAATCGTTATCCACGATCAGGGAGTAACCTCTATTTTCCAGGATTTCCTTGATATTCAGATCTCTCCATCCAAGATTTGGCGCATAGATCAACTTTTGCTCTTTTATATCAACTATTCCAGGTAAGGAGAAAACAACTCTTGTTCTCTCTTTATCGATGGGAAAACCTTTTTCCAATTTTTCTAAAGTTTTTTCAACATTTTTCAGAAAATCTTCGAGAGTTCCTGTGGGAAAAGATTCAACGATTTTCCAGGAACCATCCAGATAACCGATTCCAACTATCGTTTCCAGGACTTCAACATTGTAGATTATAGAAAGGGCGAAAGAACGAGATGGACCAAATACACTGGATTTTTTACGGCTTGTAGCTGAATAAAATCCTTTCTGCTCGATAAGACCCTCCTTCATCAACTCATCTGTGATTCTCCAAGTGGCGCTGTTCGCAAGTTTAGTGAATTGAGCTATCTCCAGCCTACTGTGAGGGCCCGTTTCAACGAGATATCGCATTATGAGTTTTTTATTCGCCTTTTTCATCAATTTGGGATTAACTTTCGACTTGCCCTTCACGATGAACCTCACCTTATGATTATTTCTTCCTCAGAAAGATTTTTCAATAGAAATTAACACAAAAGCACTCCGTTCTGCAAACACGATTATATCTGATTATATCTGTTTATCTGCGAATAATTACTATTATGTCCTTTTACTAAAGGAATACTTGTGGAAAAGTTTTCTAACACCAGATAAAATGAATGTTAATGCGGTGGGTTCATCAGTGAGGATGAATTCTATGAAAGAGTCGTCGATGCTGACATCTTCCCTTGAACTGAGAGTATCATGATAAAGTTAGCTTTCACTACGATCAAATAATGGCATTGAGATCCTCGTTGAATTTCTCTATTTCGTTCATGACGTAAGGAGAGATATCTATCATTTCTTTGAAAAGAGCTTTGGGAAGAGTGATAGCATCAGCTCCTGAGTGAAGGGCATCTAAGGCTTGATCTAAGCTTCTCAGGCTCGCTGCCAAAATTTTAATACCAGGCGAGAATCTGTCCAGAATCTTTCTGAACCTGGATATCTTTTCGTGAGGAGATATTCCCTTTCTCTTCATTCTGTCGTAATAAACCGCTATATAATCCACGCCTTTCATGATCGCAGTTACAAGTTGCCTTTCTTCGTAAACTGCCGTTGCACATGTTCTGAAACCTAGCTTTTTGGAGATGTCATGTATTCTGAAAGCTTTCTTATACCAAGGAAGCTTTATAACAATTTTTTCTTTTGGAAAATCCTTCAATTTTTCCAAAAACATTTCATCCTCTCCTATTTGAAAAAATATCTCCTTTATATCGTATCTCAACATCTCTTCAAGGGTATCTATCAGACCGTAGCCTTTTCTATCCCTCAAAACTATTGTAGGATTCGTTGTTATTCCTGCTCCATATCTCTGAGCCATTTTCAATGCCTCTTCATCACAGCCATCTATATATAAAATCATCCTTTCACCTTCCTAACCGAAGACCTTTCTATGAACCTAACCTTCAGGACCACGCTGGTTCTTTTTCCCTTCTCTTTTTTGTTTTTCATCTTATCAAGAAGTATGGTAGCAGTTATCAGACCAATCTGGTGAGGATCCTGAGCAACACATGTTATTGGTGGATCGAATATCTCGTTCCAGTAAGCATCATCGAATGATACCAGAGATATATCATCAGGTATCTTCACAGAAAGATCCCTCACCGCTTTCAAAACACCCAGCATCATGAGATTGTTACCAACGATGAGAGCTGTTGGTTTGTCTTTTTCCCTTATCAAACTTTTGAAAGCTTCATATCCTCCTACTTCAGATGATTTTCCATCTTTTACCCATTCTTCCTTTATTTCTATTCTATCCTTGTACTCCAAAAAAGCTCTGAGCCTTGCTTCCCCTGTAAAGGTTCCTCTCAAAGGATGTATCATGCCAATTCTTCTGTGACCTTTACTCATGAGATAATCAACCAGTTGACGTATACCATCTTCATTATCGGTTAAAACGTAATCCGTATCCACACCTTCGACTAGTCTGTCGAAAAACACAATGGGAATACCCATATCGTTTATGACCTGGGAATAAAGGGATCTATTGGCTTTCATATCCGCAGGAGCAGAGAGAATCCCTTCCACCCTTTGCGATAGCAACATTTTGATCTGGGCAGCTTCCTTTTCAGGATCATCATCTGTTGGACAAAGCATGAGTCTATATCCAAGATGAAACAGAACCTTCTCCATTCCTGTGACGATCTGTGAGAAAAAATCCCCACTGAGTTCTGGGAGAAGAACTCCTATGGTCATAGTTTTGCCACGTCTTAAACCTGTGGCAGTGACGTCAGGATAATATCCCAGATTTTTTGCGGTTGCTATTATTTTATCTCTCAATCCTTTACTCACACCAGGTTTACCTGTTAGAGCTCTCGATACGGTTGAAATAGATACTCCTAATTTCTCTGCAATAACCTTCAATGTTATTTTATTCATAACTATTCCTCCCGTGAATTAGAAATCGTTTGCTATACTATTATACAAAGAATTCCTTTTCAATTTCAAAGAATTCCTCTAGAGTTATTGCTTGAGAAAAAAAGAAGAAAACGTTTCTCCGAGTATAATCGAGTTTTATTGCTTGTAATCGATTGAGACTGAAATTGCAGGGAAATTTCGATGAGAAATATAATTCATATGATTTCGCAAACGATTTTCTGACAAATCAGGAGGTGAAATTAAATGGAAAAGAGGAAAGTGGGATTAATTAGCTTCTCTGATGGTAGAGAATATGTTCACAAAGATTTAGAGCAAATTGTGAGAAAATTTGAAGACAGAATAGCGAAAAAGCTGGAAGAAACAGGAGAAATAGAAGTGATAAGAGCAAATGAAGTCGTATGGAAACCTTCGATTGCGAAAAAAGAGGGTAGAAGGCTTGCAGAGCTTGGAGCAGAGGTTACGATCTTCAACTACGCTGTTTGGGCTTTTCCGCACTTTACAGTCATCGCCAGTAAATTCGCTCCAGGACCGTTTCTTCTATTTTCGAACATAAATCCTCAGTATCCTGGGATGGTTGCCATGTTATCAGCCGCTGGTAGCCTTGAACAGGACGGGACGAAGCATTACAGGATGTGGGGAGATATCGAGGATCCTGAAACTTTTAGAAAGGTGATGGCTTTCATAAGAGCAGGAACCACTCTGAAAAAACTCAAAGGTTTGAGATACGGTATGTTCGGTGGAAGGCCAATGGGGATGTACACCGCTGTACCAAACGTTGATTTGTGGAACAAGATATTCGGTGTTGATGTTGAACACATCGATCAATATGAAATAGTCAGGAGGAGTTATGAGGTACCTGATGACAAGGCAAGAAAAGCAAGACTCTGGCTGGAGGAAAAATCAAAGAAAGTACATTATGATGGGAAATGGTTAACACCAGAAAAATTAGAGCTTCAGATAAAAAGCTATTACGCCGTTAGAGAAATGATCGATGAATTTGAATTGGATTTTGTCGGAATCAAAGCTCAAATGGAACTGACAGAAAACTTCGCTACCATGGATGTCACAGAAGCCTTCCTCAACGATCCATACGATTGGGAGGGACCTCATGAACCGATAGTTTGTGCGACCGAAGCCGACTCCGATGCCGCTCTAACCATGCAGATATTGAAACTTATTGCAAGATCTCCCGTGCTGTTCGCTGATGTCAGGCATTACGTGGAGGAAGAAGATTTCATTGATCTCTGTAACTCCGGTTCTCATCCAACTTTCTTTGCGGGGAGATCATACGATCCAGAGGAGAATTTGAAGAAAGTGGAGTTCTATCCAGAGAGCTTCTACTTCCCTGCAGGTGGGGCTTCTGTAAGACACATCGCAGCTCCAGGAAAAGTCACAATGGCCAGGTTAACCAGAAAAGATGGTGTTTACAGAATGGCAATAGTTCCTGGAGAATTCCTTGACTTCGGAGAGGAGAAGAATGAGGAGATAGCGAAAAGCATCCAGGAAAACTGGCCACACGCATTTGCTAAGATAGAAACCTCTATCGACAAGTTTCTAGCAAACTACTCCTCCAATCATATTCATGCTGTTTATGGAGATTATGTTGAAGAACTCATAATATTCTCAGAACTTGCAGGAATAGATTGGATGCTCTTCAAAGATTGATTGTATGGAGGATCGAAAATAATAGATTATCGTTGAATTTCTTCGAATATACCTTATTACGGAGCGAGTTCTCGCTCTTTCTTTTTTGACTTCGGTGAATCTTTAATGATATATTAATTCATGTAACGAAAAAAATATTTCCACTTTTAAGGGAGGGATCCTTATGAGGAAATTTATCGTCGTATCTCTACTGATTCTCAGTGTTCTGCTGATCTCCAAAACTCTGACTGTCATAGGTCCTTGGGCTGGTGCTGAGGAAGAGAAATTCCTACCAGTCTTAAAAGCTTTTGAAGAAAAAACGGGAATAAAAGTTGAGTACAGGATCTATCGTGCTGAAGACCTTGCAAACTTGTTACCAGCTCAATTCAGCGCTGGTAAAACACCTGGGGATGTCATATTCATGTGGGGTTGGTTCATCCTGGATCAAGCAAAAAAGGGTCATGTTATGGAAGTCAGTGACATAATAAGTGAAAAGGATTATCTACCAGGGGTTTTAAACGCTGTTAAGTTGAACGGCAAGTTGTATGGAGCGGCATACACAGGAAAAGTTAAGCCGGGATTCTGGTACAGGAAGTCCTTCTTCAAAAAGTATAACCTCAAGGTTCCAAGCACCTGGGATGAATTCGTTGATCTTCTCGAGAAGATAAAGAAGATCCCTGGTATAAAAGCTCCAATAGCAAGCGGAAATGGAGTTGGATGGCCGCTGTCGGATGTTACAGAGCACTTCATAATAACGTTTGCAGGTCCCAACGTTCATAAAGATCTTATAGAAGGGAACATAAAATGGGAGAGTCACACTGTAAGATACGCTTTTGAAAAACTCGTTTCGCTGCTGAAAAAAGGATACTTTGGTGAACCAACCGAATGGACCATGGCGCTTAAACAATGGTGGAACGGTGATTACGGATTGTATTTCATGGGAAGCTGGATAACCGGAATGGTCGACGATCCAGATGACCTTGGGGTATTTGCGTTACCAGGTGCCAAAGGGGTAGTTTTTGGAGCAGACTATGCTTTCGTTCCAAAATACACGAAATACCCTGAAGAGGCGAAAAAGTTGTTGGCATTCCTTTGCGGAGCAGAGGGTCAGAAGTATCAGGTGCAGCAGGGTGGCCATATAGCCACAAACAAGTTGGTCCCATTGGATGCTTACCCACCTGTTGACAGGGAGGTAGCAAAGATAATCGTCAAGATGGAAGCTCTCACGGATCTTGACGATTCAGTGGGAGGAGCTTTCCAAACGGCGTTTTGGGATCAACTGAAACTCCTGTGGGTTAAACCTGATAGATTGGATGATGTTTTGAGAGTTCTCGATGAAAAGATGAAGTAAGAGGTGGAAGAGGTGAAAAAATCGAAATTATCCCACTTTCTAATATTCATGGCACCAGCTCTCGTTCTGATAGTTACCTTCGTTATATATCCTTCTCTCAGAACGATATTCACAAGTTTCTTGGATGAGAATGGAAAATTTTCCTTAAAAAACTATGTGGAAGTTCTGAAAAGTAGAGACACTTTTGATCCAGAAGGGTTCTCAAGGGGATTTCCCCTTGGGACCCTTCTTCATAATCTCATATGGATAGCCATACACCTACCTTTGACGATATCCCTGGGTTTGATACTGGCTGTGATTCTGAGGAAAGTGAAGGGAGGAAATATTCTAAAATCTATAATTTTTCTTGGAATGGTCATGCCCATGATCGTTGGGGGAGTTATGGTGAGGTTCATGTTCGATGGAAGTGTCGGTGTGGTGAATGGATTTCTTAGAATCTTTGGCATTGAAGGGAAAACATGGACAGCTTACCCTGATACAGCTCTCTTCTCCCTGATATTCGGTTCGGTATGGCTCTGGACAGGTTTCAGCATGGTCCTTTATTCAGCAGGTCTTGAAACTATCCCTAAGGATTTTTACGAAGCCGCCGCCATCGATGGTGCTACACCTTTAAAGATCTTTTTCAAAATAACGATACCCCTCTTGAAACCAGTAACGGTTGTTGTAACTATAATGACTTTACTCTGGGAATTGAAGATCTTCGATATCGTGTACGTTGCAACAATGGGAGGGCCAGGTGGGGCTTCGAACGTTCTAGCGTTACAAATGTATACGTATGCTTTCAGAGAGTTGAATTATGGGAAGGCATCGGTTGTTGCGGTTATACTGACTGTCTCCACCCTCCTTGCCAGTATTCCACTGACTAAAAGTGCAGGTGAACTGAGATGAAGAGGAAGAGATATCTGATCATGAATCTGATAGCGTGGTTGATAGGACTTGTGTGGCTCGTACCTTTCATAGGTGTTCTCATGACAGCTATAAGACCTCTGGACGAGCTTCTACATGGTTGGTGGAACTTTGAAAGCGTCCACTTCACATTCAGAAATTTTTCAGCTTCTTGGAATCACCCGACCGCTCCTTTGAGTAAAGGGATCATCAATTCTTTGAAAGTGGCTGTACCGTCTACCGTTTTTCCAATCATCATTGCAACGATGGCAGGATATTATTTTTCGAGATATAGATTCCCTCTCAAGAAATTCCTCTTTACAATAATAATACTCACCCTTGCGCTTCCTCAGCAGATGATAGCCGTCCCTGTTTTTCAGATGTTGAGCTCTATGGGCTTGATAGATAGTTATATCGGTCTGATACTTCTTCATACCGCATGGGGTCTACCATGGATAACTTTCTTTATGAGAAATTTCTTCGTCACCATTCCTGTTTCTATAGAAGAAGCAGCCAGAATAGATGGAGCATCGGATTTCAAGATATTTCTTAAGATAATCCTTCCTCTGTCTTTACCCGCCTTAGGCTCTGCTGCGGCGCTTCAATTCAATTGGGTCTGGAGTGACTTCTTTCTGGCTCTCATAACCATATATTCCCCGGACAAACTTCTTGCAACTCAGAGGGTTCCCTTGATGAGGGGGGTATATCACGTTGACTGGGGATTGTTGTCTGCTGCTGCTATAACCGTTATGATAGTTCCCATACTGGTTTACATATTTCTGCAGAAGTATTATGTTAGAGGAATGATAGGCTGGGCAATGAAGTAGAAGCATAGGGAGGGGAAGAAGTTGAGAGTGAAACTACCGGAAAGGGATGTTGAGGTATATAGAGGAATCGTCGGAGAATACGTGGATGTGTTGAAAGAGGAAGCAAAGGATCTTAAAGGTTTGAAAGTGATCCATGTCAATTCTACCTCCTACGGAGGTGGAGTGGCAGAACTTTTAAAAGGACTGGTTCCTTTGATGAGATCGCTGGGTCTGAAAGCTGAATGGGAGGTCATAGAAGCACCAGGAGAATTTTTCAACGTGACTAAAAAGATTCACAACGGTCTTCAAGGTGGAGATGTAAAGATCACTGAAGAAGAGTGGAGTCTGTACGAAAAAGTAAATGAGAGAAATTCAGAGATTTTGGATCTTTCAGCCGATGTCGTAATAATCCACGATCCTCAACCTGCCATGATACCGTGTTTTTTAGATGACGGTAGAAAATGGATTTGGAGATGCCATATAGATCTTTCCAATCCTAATGAAACCTTGTGGAGAAGATTCAAAGGTTATCTTGAAAAATACGGTAGAATGCTTTTTCATCTGAAAGATTACATAAAAGAGGAATTCGCCGACATATCCAGAGTCTTCCCTCCCAGTATAGATCCGATAGGTGATAAGAACAGGGAAATAGAAGAGGAGATAATTTCTCAGGTTCTGAAAAGATATGGTATCGAAAAGAAGAAAACCTTAACGGTTGTTGCAAGGTTCGATCCTTGGAAAGATTTAATGGGAGCGATAGATGTCTACAGGCTGGTCAAAGAAAAGATGGATGTGCAACTTTTGATCGTTTCCGCCATGGCAAGTGATGATCCGGAGGGATGGATATTCTTTGAGAAAGTGGCAAGGCATGCTGGAGAAGATGAAGATATTCATTTTTTAACGAACATTAAAGGAGTTGGAGATATCGAAGTCAATGTGTTCCAAAGGATTGCAGATGTGGGACTCCACACGGCAACTAGAGAAGGATTTGGTCTCGTCATATCAGAGATTATGTGGAAGGAGAAACCCGTTGTTGGAAGACCAGCAGGTGGTGTAAAAATACAGGTGGATAACGGTATCAACGGTTATCTTGAATGGGATATCGATGATCTTGCCGAAAGAGTTTTGGAGCTCCTCAGGGATGAGGAAAAAAGGTATCACATGGGAAAGAAGGCTAAAGAAAAAGTGAAGGAAAACTTCTTGATAACGTCTCACTTAATGAGGTATCTCAAGGTTTTCAAAGAAGTATTATAGGGGGGAGAACGACGAAGAGTGAGAGCAAGAAAAGACTGCTTTTGGAACTTTTCGGCGGAAAGAAATTGTCGCGAAAGGATATAAAGGAATCGCTGAACATAGTGGATTCTACTGTTAGTTATCTGATTTCAGAAATGATCAGAGAGGGACTTGTGGAAATCTCTTTGGTGAGAGAAAAACACAGAGGAAGACCTTACGAAATAATTCAATTGAAAAAAGATGCATGGTACAGTATTGGTTTAAAGATAGGAAGAGAGATGGTTAGAGGAGTTCTCTTCAATGCATGCATGGAGATCATCAAGGAGATAGAGGTCCATATAACCAAGGAGATGAGAAACAATGAAGGATATATATCTGCGATTTTCAGGGTCCTAAAGAATCTTTCTGGAAGGAATGTCAAAGCCATCGGTATCTCTTCCTCTGGTGAAGTCGATTCCGAGAGGATCATAAGATCATCTATCCTAAATGTCTGGAACCTTGATTTGAAGAGAAGAATTGAGAAGGAAATAGGATCAATCGTCATAACGTTGATGAACGATGTGGATTCTCTAGCCTATTTTGAGAAATATTTTTATGGCGGTAGAAGGTTTCTGGTTATAAGTTATGGGGTTGGAATAGGGGCGAGTTTTTTCAATGAGAACTCCGTTTTCATATTAGAGAATGGAAGGAGCATACTAGAGCTCGGTCACGTAATAGTCGGTAATGGAGAAGAGTGTTATTGTGGTCAGAGGGGATGTCTTGAGATATATGCATCTGAATATGCGGTTTTGAAAGAATTTTTGAAAAAGGATTTCTCTATAAAAGAGTTCATCGAGTTCGAAGAAGAGATGTTCAGAAGAGATTTAGAATATTTGAGAAAGCTTGCAAAAGATCCAAAGGTGGTGAAGAAATATTACACCCCTTCCTTGAAATACCTTTCGATGGCCGTTGGAAATCTCATCATGCTTTTCTTTCCCGAGAAGGTTGTCTTCTATGGAGAGGGTATAAGAAGCTGGATGGTAGAAGAGATAAAAAAATTCGTTAAGGAAAGGTATAGAAACTCCGTTGTTGGGGGAATAAGCTTTTTGTGTAGAGAAGAGGAAAAAAATGCCTGGGAAACAGGTGTTGCTTTGAACGCTGTGGAGAAATATATTTCAACCTTGTGATGACTTCATTTCACCTAAGTACTTGTCTCTTGGTATAATTTCCTTTTAGAAAATTCCAATAAGGAGGTGGTAATGTCATGAGAAAACTTGTGGTCGTGCTCATGTTATCTCTTATGGCAGTTCTTTCGTTTTCCGTTAAATATGGAGGGACACTGGTCTACGTTATGGGGGTAGATGCCGTTACACTGCTTCCTGGTAACATGACGGATAATCCATCCGAAATGGTATGTAGACACATTTTCGAGGGGCTTGTCGAATTCGACGAAAAACTCAACATCAACCCAGCTTTGGCTGAAAGATGGGAGATATCAGAGGATGGAACAGTTTACACTTTTTATCTGAGGAAAGGTGTCAAGTTCCAAGATGGGACACCATTCAATGCCTATGCAGTGAAGAAGTATTTCGAATATGTCCTGACACACGATCTGAAAAGAACGAAGCTCTATGAACCCTACATAAAAGAAATAAAGGTGATTGATGACTACACGGTTCAATTCGTTCTAAATCACCCCTTCGGACCATTCCTGAACTATCTCGCTCATGGAGCGGGATTGATTGTATCACCCAAGGCGATAGATGAATATGGAGATGATCCTGGTGTCCTTGGAAAACATCCTGTCGGGACAGGGCCATTCAAATTGGCTGAATGGAAAAAGGGAGAGAAGATAGTTCTTGTTAAGAACGAAAATTATTGGCAGGAAGGTAAACCGTATCTGGATAAAATCGTATTCAAGGTGATCCCAGAAGCTGTAACAAGAGCCCTCCAACTTCAGGCTGGAGATGCTCATCTTGCCTTGAAAATACCGCCAGTTTTTGTGAAGAAGCTAAAGAACGATCCAAAGATCGATGTCGTTGTAGGGCCAAGCCTTAGGGTTCTCTACATAGGAATGAACACACAGAAGAAACCCTTTGACGATGTCAGGGTAAGGAGAGCCCTCAATTACGCAATAGATAAAGAGACCCTTTGCAAAACCATTATGGGAGGCCTTGCAAAACCGGCAGATTCTCCTTTGGCCCCTGCCATTTGGGGGTACTACTCAACGGGGAAATACCCATACGATCCTGAAAAAGCAAAGAAACTCCTTGCTGAAGCAGGGTATCCAGATGGATTCGAGGCGGAACTGGCAACACCCAAAGGAAGGTATCTACAGGATTACGAGACAGCAGTGGCTATCCAGGCTCAACTTGCAAAGGTGGGGGTGAAAGTAAAGGTCGTTCCGATGGAATGGGCAACGTATCTTGCGTACGTGAACGTTAAAAATCCTGACAAGAGATATCAGATGTTCCTCCTGGGATGGGCTCCTTCAACAGGAGAAGCTGATTGGGTTCTAAGACCCTTATTCACCACGGGATCCATATCAAATAGGGCCCTCTACTCGAATCCAGAAGTTGATGAATTGGTGGTCAAAGCAAGTAGAGAGGTTGATCCTGAAAAGAGAAAAGAGCTCTATAAAATTCTTCAGGAAAAGATCGTTGATGATGCTCCTTGGATATTCCTGTATGTCTTGGACCAAGTCTATGCAAAGTCCAAAAAGGTTAAGGGAGATGTAGCACTCCCAATAGAGATCGTGCTCGTAAAAGATGCTTGGATAGAGGAATGAAACAAGGGGGGTCTCCCCCCCTTTGTTGAGGTGTTCTTATGGGGCGTTTTGTCTTAAGAAGAGTATTACTTCTAATACCCATACTTATAGGTGTATCAGTTCTGATATTTTTGATAATGCATCTTCTGCCAGGAGATCCTGCAAGACTCATAGCAGGAGAGGATGCCAGCGAAGAAGAGATAGAGATGATAAGAGTTAAGTACGGTCTTGATAAACCACTGGTGATTCAGTACCTGATATTCATGGAAAATCTTTTCAAAGGAGAAGTGAAATCCCTAAGATCAGATGCTCCTGTCTTTGAAGAACTTTTCCCTAGATATCTGAACACCATTCAATTGGCATTCAGCAGTGTACTCATAGCTAGTATTCTGGGAATTCTTTTTGGTGTCATAGCCGCTATTCACAGGAATTCCATAGTGGACAATTTGGTCATGGCAGTTTCCCTTTTCGGAGTTTCAATGCCGATATTCTGGTTGGGAATACTGCTCATACTTTTCTTTTCGGTGTATCTTGGATGGTTCCCCTCAGGAGGGAAAGAGGGTATCAGATCGCTTGTTCTCCCATCTTTAACCATAGGACTTGCTATAGCAGCTTTCATAGCCAGAATGACAAGGGCTTTGATGCTGGACGTTCTGAGTCAAGATTACATAAGAACAGCTGTTGCTTATGGATTTCCAAGAAAAACGGTGATTTACAGGTATGCTCTCAAAAACGTCATGATACCCATAGTGACCATAATAGGTCTACAATTCGGTTATTTGATGGGAGGAGCTGTTCTGACTGAAAGTGTCTTCGGCTGGCCTGGCATAGGAAGATACGTAGTTGAAGCGATATTTGCAAGGGATTACACCGTAGTCCAAGTTGGAATCATGGTCATATCTGCCACCTTCGTTGTTATCAACCTTCTTGTCGATTTAGCCTACGCTTTCCTGGATCCCAGAATAAGACGAGGGTGAGAGGATGAAAAAGAGTAGGAAAACATTCTGGGTAGTATGGAGAAGGTTCAAAAGAAATAGATTCGCAGTTATAGGATTTTGGATCATAGTCGCCTTCACTTTTTTAGCTATAGCCGCTCCTTGGATATCGCCCTATGATCCTAACGAACAAGATCTTCTGGCGAGTCTTCAAGGACCCTCCTTGAAACATCCCTTTGGAGTGGATTTCTTTGGAAGGGATATATTGAGCAGGGTTATCTGGGGTGCAAGAGTTTCTTTAACGATATCTGTGGAAGCCGTTGCAATAGCAGTGATTCTTGGTGTGACTTTAGGAGCGATCTCTGGCTTTTATGGAGGAGCAGTTGATGAGGTGATAATGAGGATAATGGATGTTTTCCTCGCGATACCGGATATCCTGCTTGCCATAGCTATAGTCGCCGCTTTGGGACCTGGTACTTTCAATCTTGTTCTTGCAATATCCATATATTCCATGCCTCAATTTGCGAGAGTTGCCAGAAGTGCAGTCCTTGTTGAGAGAAAGAAAGAATACGTTGAATCCGCAAGAGCAATCGGGGAGAGTAGTCTTTCCATGCTCTTTAGGTACGTACTTCCAAACAGTATTTCACCGATACTCGTTCAGGCAACCCTCAGAATGGCCAGGGCCATCTTGAGCGTGGCTGGTTTAGGTTTCTTGGGACTTGGAATACAACCCCCAACTCCCGAGTGGGGAACAGATTTGAGCCAGGCTAGAACTTACCTTCAAATAGCACCCCATACAGGTATATTCCCAGGACTTGCTGTTTTTCTCATAGTGATGGGGTTCAACTTCCTGGGAGATGGCTTGAATGATGCTTTGAATCCCCGCTTGAAGGATAGGTGATGAGAGTGGAAGCGATACTTGACGTCAGAAATCTGGTTGTCGAGTTTGATACAGAAGAGGGCATCGTCAAAGCTCTGAATGGAGTTTCTTTTTGTTTGAAAAAAGGTGAAATACTTGGAATAGTTGGAGAAACCGGTTGCGGGAAATCCGTCACCGTGTATACGGTTTTAAAGCTTCTTCCCATGCCTCCTGCAAGGATAGTGTCAGGGGAGGTTATTTACAAAGGTAGAGATCTTTTGAAATTGAGCGAGGAGGAACTGAGAAAGATACGGGGAAAAGAGATAGCCATGATATTCCAGGAACCCATGACTTCTTTGAATCCCGTCTTCACTGTAGGGAAACAACTTATGGACGTTATATTCCTTCACAGAAAAGTCAGCAAGGAGGAAGCAAGAGAGATCGCTTTGAAAGCTCTGGAAGATGTTAGAATGCAAGATCCAGAGCTCATAATGAAAAAATATCCTCATGAACTATCAGGTGGTATGAGACAAAGGGTTATGATAGCTATGGCTCTTTCATGTAATCCGGAGATACTCATAGCGGACGAACCGACGACAGCACTGGATGTCACTATACAAGCGCAGATTCTCGCGATAATAAAGGAAATGCAGAGTAAACATAACATGTCAGTTATATTCATAACACACGATCTCGGTGTCGTAGCTCAGCTCTGTGATAGAGTGGTCGTGATGTATGCGGGAACTGTGGTGGAGATGGCATCAATCGATACCATATTCAAAAATCCGGTTCATCCATACACCAGAGGATTATTGGAATCAATACCCAAGATAGACAAGAAGCAGGAAAAACTCAGATCGATACCGGGTATTGTTCCAAACTTGGTATCCCCTCCTCCCGGTTGTAGATACCATCCAAGATGTGAAAGATTTCTGAAAAACCTCTGTGATAGAGAGGCTCCAAAACTTCTCGAAATAGAGAAAGATCACTTTGTAGCTTGTCACAATCCCTACAAGAGGTGAATTCATGTGGTCTTGATCAGAGTTGAGAATCTGACGAAAGAGTTCAACGTCAACTTAAGAATAGGGAAAAAAGCTAAGATAAGAGCGGTGGATAATGTCAGCCTGGAAATAATGAAGGGAGAGACCCTAGGACTCATAGGTGAATCTGGTTGTGGGAAAACCACTTTTGGTAGAATGCTGGTGAAACTCATATCTCCAACATCTGGAAGGATCATTTACAATGGTGTTGACATAACCAATATGAGGGAAAAGGAATTCAGACCTTACAGGAAAAGAGTACAAATAGTTTTTCAAGATCCCTTCTCATCTCTCAATCCAAGGATGACAGTTTTCGATATTCTAAGGAGACCTCTGGAGATTCATAAAGTTATCGGTAAGAACAATCCGAGAGAGTATATAGCAAAAATTCTCGAAGAAGTCGGTCTGAGAGAAGAACACATGTTGAGGTTTCCCCATGAGTTCAGTGGGGGACAAAGACAGAGAATATCGATAGCAAGAGCTCTCGTTCTGCAACCTGAATTCATAGTTCTTGATGAACCCACATCCGCTTTAGATGTATCCGTGCAGTCTCAAATATTGAACCTTTTGAAAGATCTTAAAAAATCTAGGAATTTGACATACCTATTCATATCCCACGATCTATCCGTCATAAGATACATGAGCGATAGAATAGCCGTTATGTACATGGGAGAGATCGTTGAACTTGCAAAAGCAGACGAGCTTTTCGAAAATCCCTTCCACCCATACACCAAAATGCTTATGGATTCGATCCCTATCCCGAATCCATCAATTAGAAAATCCTTTTCTATGATAAAAGGAGAACTCCCAAGCCTTTTGAATCCACCCAAAGGATGCAGATTTTCGACAAGATGCGATTTCAGAGTGAAAGAATGTGAAACGAAGCATCCCGATTTGATTGAAGTGAAAAAGGGGCATTTCGTAAGGTGCTTGAGGATAAACGAATAGAGAAAGATCCCCCCATTACACTCCAAGTTCTTCGAAAATCTTTTTCACGATCTCAATACCCACCCTTTCTTGTCCTTCCACGGTTGAGGCTCCTACATGAGGGGTTGCAACGACGTTTGGAAGAGAAAGCAGTTTCTTCCTTAAATCATCGAAGGGAGGTTCCACTTCAAAGACATCGAAACCGGCCGCTTTGATCTTTCCATTGACTAACCCATTGTAAAGTGCCTTTTCATCAACTACTCCTCCTCTAGATACATTGATCACCACAACACCATCTTTCATTTTCGAAATGGACTCTTCGTTTATTATGTGTTTTGTCTCCTCTGTTAATGGAACATGAAGAGTTACTATATCCGATTCTCTGAGGAGTGTGTCCAGATCCACTATCTCCACTTGTAGATCTGTCCTGTTCACGTAAGGATCGTAAGCTAAAACTTTCATACCAAAGCAAAGAGCCCTTTTTGCAACCTCCTTCCCTATATTTCCAAATCCAATTATTCCCAAGGTCTTTCCAAAAATCTCGTTTCCTTTCAGATCTTTTTTGGTCCATTTACCCTCCTTAAGATCCATTGTTCCTCTTGCTATATGTCTAACACAATTTAATATAAGACCGAGCGTTAACTCCGCAACTGATACGGCGCTGGCACCTGGTGTGTTCAGCACCTTTATACCTTTTTCTCGAGCTTTCTTCACATCTATGTTATCAAGGCCAACACCCGCTCTTGCTATTATCTTCAATTTCCTACCAGCTTCTATGATATCTGCCGTTACCTTGGTCGCGCTTCTCACGACGAGAACATTGACTTCTGGCATAATCTCTAACAGCTTTCCCTTTGGAAGGTGTTCGGAAGAGACATTCAGTATACTTTTCGATCTCAGGAGTTCCATCGCTCTTTCAGATAGGGGATCGTTGACATGAATTCTTATCATCCCCCCACCTCCTCATACAGAACCTTCATGGCTGTTTTCACAGCTGTTCCCATCTCGAACTCGTATCCAAGCTCCTTCAAGGTGAACTCCAAAGCGGAAATTGCTGTTATCGTATCGAAAGGCGACATGTATCCCAGATGGGCTATCCTGAAGATCTTACCTTTTAAATGAGCCTGGCCTCCTGCTATCGTTACACCGTATTTATCTCTCATGATTTTCGTGATCCTGTTCCCATCTATCCCCTCGGGCACTTTAACTGCGGTCACAACGTTACCCGGTCTTTTTGAGAACAGTTCGAGACCTATGGATTTAACAGCTTCTCTCGTGGCTCTTCCAAGAACTCTGTGCCTTTCCCACACGTTTTCTATTCCCTCTTTCTCGATCATCTTTATCGCTTCATTCAACATGTATATCATATTCACACCAGGTGTGTAGGGATTGTCAGGATACTTTTTCCTATACGCTCTGAGATCGAAGTAGTATCTTGGAGAATCAGATTTTTCCACCAGTTTCCATGCTTTCTCATTCAGCGTTATGAGAGCAAGACCTGGAGGAAGCATTATACCTTTCTGACATCCCGTAACGACGACATCAACACCCCATTCATCCATCTTCAACGGTTCTGCTAAAAGAGAACTCACAGCGTCTGTTACTAAAACAGCGTCTGTTTTCTTCGTGACCTCAGCTATGGCTTCTAAATCTATAACCGTTCCTGTAGAGGTTTCACTGTGGGTTGTGAAAACGGCTTTGACGTCGGGATTTTCCTTCAAAGCTTTTTCTATCTGCTCAGGCTTCACGTAATCTCCCCATTCCAAAGCTATTTCAACTATATCGATCTTGTAACTTTCACATATCTCTTTCCACCTTTCACCAAATTTTCCAGAAACCACCACTATAGCTTTGTCCCCAGGGCTTAAAAGGTTAGATACAGCTGCTTCCATAGCCCCAGTTCCCGAGGATACAAAGGCATAGACCGTGTTTTTCGTCTGAAAGAGGTATTTTGCTTTTTCAAGGGTTTCTTCAAGTATCGATACGAATTGTGGCGTTCTGTGGTGTATGGTCTCTTTCGCTCCTTTCAAAAGCACATCGTGAGGAACAGGCGTTGGTCCTGGAGCTGCTATATAATGTTTCTTCAAAAATTTTGGCATAGATAAGACACCTCCTGCAAACTTTTGGATTCGTGATGATTATAACAAACCCATGATATTCTGTTTCCGAAGATAACAAGATTGTGGTAAAGTTAATTCGAGGTGAAAATGATGATATAATCCTGAGGAAGGGTGATCTGTTATGAAGGAGATAGAAGAGCTGGAAAAACTTGTGGACAAGCTCATAGAAGGGTACAAAAAGATGAAAAGTGAAAACGAAAGGTTATGGGAGGAATTGAATAGTGCTGTTGAAAGAGTGGAACGCCTTGAGAGGGAGAAGAAAGAGCTAGAATTGATACTGGAGAGTCATAGGAAGTCTTTGAACACCCTGGTCACGAAGCTTCAAAAGTTTCTCTCAATGACGACAGGTCAGGAGTTGGTGTGGGATGAGGAAGAAGGTGAGCATCAAACTGGGTAGCAGAGAGTACGTTCTAACAACTGATGAAGATGAAGAGACGTACCTTAAGGTCGTAGACAAGATTAAAAACGAGTTCAGAAAATACGAGAAATATGTGGATGAAGTGGGGATAGAACAGATACTGTTCGTTATGCTGGCAAATCTGGCTTTGGAGAATGTCAGACTTTCTGAGAGAATAAAGAAATTGTCTTCCAAAATCGCTAGAAGTCTTGAGGTGGAAAAAAAGGATGAGAGTGGGACTCTTTGACTCGGGTGTAGGGGGTCTTACTGTTTTAAGGGAGCTCTTGAGGAGAGCTCCATATAATTGTTATATATATCTTGCTGACACCAATAGAGCACCGTATGGAACGAAACCATTGGAGACTTTGAAAAGATACACGCTGGAGATAATATCTTTTCTTCTGAATAAGAACGTGGATATCATAGTTTCTGCTTGTAACACCATAGACAGTGTTATCAATTCGTTTGCCGATAGGCTTCCAGTACCTTATTACAGCATTATTGATGCGGCTGTGAATGGTGTGAAGGGTGAAAAGATAGCGATCCTTGCCACAGAAGCTACCGTTAAAAGCGGGGTGTACAAAGAAAAATTGAGAGATGCATCTATAGTTCTGCAAAAGCCCGCACAACTCTTGGTGGCGATGATCGAGAAAGGGGGATTTCGTAGCGGAATCGCTGAGGACCTGGTTAAACATTACCTGAAAGATGTAAAAAAATTCAAACCCGACGTTCTGATATTGGGGTGTACCCACTTCCTGTATTTTAAGGACGTAGTAGAGAGGTATCTGAAAGAGGTGAAAGTAATAGATCCTGCGGAAAAATTAGCCAGTATTGTGGAGAAGGATCTAAAGGATTCTGAAGAGAAGAGTTGTGTGGAATTTTTTGTCACAGGTGATGCTCATGAATTTGAAGAAAAATTGGTGAAGATGATAGATGTGAATGTTTCATATACCATAAAAGGGATATCTTTCGAGGAATTCGAAAGGATGGTGAAGGAATTTGAAGGAAATTTTGGTGGTATCGGGACTTTCAGGGGCAGGTAAAACCACCGCCATCGGTCTTCTGGAAGACCTGGGTTATTTCTGCATGGATAACATTCCCACCGCTCTCATCGAAGAAATGACGAGACTTCTTATGAGCTCAACGATAGAGAAATTCGCAATAGTTGTCGATATAAGGAGTGAAATATTCGGGGATCCTGTGGAGAAGATAAAAAGATTGAAAGATAAATTGAAAGCCCAGGTTATATTCCTTGAAGCATCGAAAGAAGAGATCTTAAGAAGATATGCACTGACCAGGAGGAAGCATCCATTACAAGATGGAATGAGCCTTGAGAAGGCTATAGAGGTTGAAAGAGAAAAATTGATGGATTTGAAGGAAATAGCAGATCATGTGATAGATACTTCCAGATTGAATGCTCATCAACTGAGGGAAAAACTCCTCTCAATTTTAAAAGCAGAATGGGAAGAAGGGATAATAAGAATCATGAGTTTTGGTTACAGATTCGGCATCCCAATGGATGCCGATTTTGTTTTTGATGCGAGGTTCTTCCCGAACCCGCACTACCATCCGAATCTTTCACACAAAACAGGGCTTGATGAAGAAGTGAGGGAGTTTTTTAAAGAATACCCCCAGGTTGAAGAATACGTGAAATCCATAGTTAAGATAATTCTAACGGCTTTTCATGAGTATTCGAAGGAGGGAAGGAAAAGTTTAACAGTGGCAATCGGTTGTACCGGTGGTCAACATAGATCCGTGTACATAGCTCGAAGAATAGCCGAGGAAATCAGCAAGATCGGTATATCAATTTTGGAGGAACACAGAGATCTTGGGAAGGGGATAGAATGAAGATAACCGCTATAGGTGGAGGAACAGGTCTTTCAATGCTTCTAAGAGGTTTGAAGGAATTTCCTGTGGAAATAACAGCAGTGGTCTCCGTGACTGACGAAGGAGGAAGCTCTGGGACCATAAGGAAAGAGCTAAGGATTCCACCACCTGGAGATGTAAGAAACAATATCGTAGCTCTGGCAAAGGACGAGCATTTACTTGGTAAGCTCATGAATTATCGTTTTGAAAACGGCAGTTTCAAAGGACATACAGTAGGAAATCTCATGATAGCGGCTCTTACAAAGATGACAGGTAGTTTTTCAGGTGCCATAAAGATCCTCTCAGAGATTTTGGCCATAAAAGGAAAGGTTCTTCCTGTGAGTGAAGATCTGGTACGTCTTGTAGCGTTCTTTGAAGATGGGAGCAAAGTAGTGGGAGAAACAAGAATTGTTGAGAAAAAAGGGAAGATAGTGAAAGTGGAGTTGGACAGGGAAACGAAAGCCCTCCCTGAAGTTTTGGAAACTCTGAGAAAAAGCGACATGATCATATTAGGTCCTGGAAGTCTATACACGAGTGTTGTAACCAATCTTTTGGTAAAGGGAGTGAAAGAAGCCATACAAGATGGAGATGCGATACTAGCTTATGTTTGCAACATCATGACACAACCGGGTGAAACTGTGGGGTATAGACTATCAGATCATGTCAAAGAAATCGAGAGATATCTTGGAAAGGAGGTTGATTTCATAATAGCGAATTCCCAAAGGCCATCAGATGATATACTTGAAAGATACAGAAAGGAAGGGGCAGATTTGGTAGTGCTGGATCTAGAGAATCTGGACAAAATGGTCGTTGTTGAGCCTTTGCTTTGTACTATCAAGGATCCCTATGATGGGAGAGTTAAAGTAAGACATGATCCAATGAAACTTGCCAAAACTCTGATGAAAATGATGGGATGGAGGGAAAAAAGTTGAGAACAAAGCGTTCAACCTTTTCCGATGAAGTGAAAGATGAGCTCGTTAGGTTCCCAATCCTGTCAAAAGATGAAGTGAAATATGAGTTTTTAGGGTTCATAAAGGCTAGAGGTAGTGTGGAATTGAGACGTGGAGATATTCTGGTATCTCTCGGTTCTTTCTCTGCTGCTAGAAGACTCGTAACGATTATTAGATACCTTAAATTGTGTGAGAGATCTTTAGAGATATTCAAAGAGGAGAGGTTAGGAAGAAAGAGGATAGTTCTGAATCTGAGGAATGAGGGTATCCTACCTGATATTTTAAATGTGGGTATACCTGAAGATACGGCGTTTTTCTCCAGCTTCCTGAGGGGATTTTTCCTCTCTTCAGGATCTGTTACCGATCCTCGTTACCACTACCATCTTGAGATGAGCACGTTTGACAAGAGAATTTTAGAAAGCATTAAAGAAAAACTTTTAAAACTTTTTGGGATAAAATCCAACATAGTCAGCTTAAAATATAACTTCAGAATCTATATCAAATCGTCAAGGGATATAATTGAATTTTTGAATATAGTAGGTGCATACGAGAGTGTAAAATTCTACGAGAAGATAGTGGAAGAAAGATCTATAAAGTCTGATGTCAACAGAAGCTTGAATTTCATATCTGCGAATGCTGTAAGAGTGGGAACGAGTAATGCCAGGCAAATAGAGGCTATAAGGAAGATAATAGAGAGTGTAGGTTTGGAGGTGCTCCCTGAGGAATTACGAAGAATAGCTGTTTTAAGGCTTGAGAACGAAGACCTCAGCCTTAGGGAACTAGGATATCTGATGGATCCACCGATGACAAAAGCGATGGTATATAGAAGGATCAAGAAAATCATGGATATCGCTTCCAGAATAGGGGGCGATGAAATGTGAAGTGTCCTTTCTGTGGTTATGAGGATACCAAAGTTCTGGATTCAAGGCCAACATCCGACGGAGCTGTCATCAGAAGAAGAAGAGAATGTCCAAAATGTGGTGCAAGGTTCACAACTTATGAGAGATACGAAGTGGGGCCGGTCCTGGTTGTAAAGAAAGATGGAAGAAGGGAAAAATTCGATCGAAGTAAGATAATGAGGGGAATATTGAAAGCGTGTGAGAAAAGGCCTGTAACTTACGAAGATATGGAAAAGTTGGTTGATCGGGTTGTTCTTGAAATCCAAAAGATGGGAAACCCTGAGGTGAGTACAAAAGTCATAGGTGAACTGGTCATGAGCGGTTTGAAAGAATTAGATCAAGTTGCCTATGTTAGATTCGCCTCTGTTTACAGGGATTTCAGAGAAATAGATCAATTTCTGGATATTGTCAAGGAATTGAAGAAAGAAAGGGAGGTGAAGAGATGAAAAAAGTCATATACCTAACGAAAGAGGGTTACGAGAGTTTAAAGAAAGAACTTGAAGAATTGAGAAGAAAGCTCATGTACGAGATATCGGAGAGGATAAAAGAAGCGAGGGAGTTGGGAGATCTTGCAGAGAACTCTGAGTACGAGGCTGCGAAGAATGAGCAGGGAAGAATAGGAAGTAGGATCATGGAAATAGAGCAGATTCTGAACAACGCTCAGATAATAGAAAATGCGGAAGCCAGTGAGGTGGGACTTGGACACTGGATTATCCTTAGAAATTTGGATACCAATGAAGAATACAAAGTCAGACTGGTCACACCCCAGGAAGCGGATATATTCAACGGAAAACTCAGCTCTGATTCACCCCTTGGAAGGAGTCTGTTGGGTAGGAAGGTAGGGGATGTTGTGAAAGTAAAAGCTCCTAAAGGAACGTTCCGTTATGAAATTATCGGAATAGGACCAGAATGATGGGGGTGATTTGGTGATAGAAGAGGTAAGAAGACGCAGGATAGAAGAAGTAGAGGAACTAAGAAAGATGGGGATAGAACCCTATCCTTATAGGTTCGAAAAGACTCATACAACGATGGATGTAAGAAGGAAGTATGAAGAAACCTTGAATGTGGGTGAGGCCAGAGAGGATGAGAAACTCTCCGTCGCTGGGAGGGTAATATCGATCAGGCATCATGGAAAAAGCTCTTTCTTTCATATAAAGGACTCAACGGGAAGGGTGCAGATATACATAAACAGACAAGCGGTAGGGGATGAAAAATTCAAGGTATTTAAAAAATACGTCAATATAGGGGATGTTGTTGGTATAAAGGGTTTCCCGTTTAAAAGTAAAACAGGAGAGCTAACGGTGTTCGTAGAAGACTTTAAGATACTCAGCAAAGCTCTCAGAACATTACCAGAAAAATGGCATGGATTGAAGGATAAAGAAATCATTTATAGACAAAGGTATGTTGAGATGATAATAAACGATTCTGCGCTGGAAAGGTTCAAAAAAAGGTTCGAAGTGATAAAGCTCATTAGGGATTTTCTCGATAACAAGGGTTTCATAGAGGTTGAGACGCCCATACTTCACTATGTAACAGGAGGAGCCGCTGCGAAGCCTTTCATAACGCATTTGAACGTCTATGATATAGACATGTATCTGAGGATCGCACCGGAATTGTATCTCAAGAGATTGATAGTTGGAGGTTTTGAAAAAATATACGAAATAGGTAAGAACTTCAGAAACGAGGGTGTATCCTATAAGCACAATCCAGAGTTCACCACTTTGGAGTTATATCAAGCGTATGCGGACTACACTGATATCATGAACCTCACAGAAGAACTCGTAACTTTCATCATTGAAAAAATGTGTGGAAACCTGAAGATAGAATATCAGGGAGTAGAGATAGATTTCTCAAGACCTTGGAAGAGGATTGACATGAGGGACTTTATAAAAGAACGTTTGGGAGTGGATATAGTTGAAGATCCAGACGATGTGCTTTTGAAAAAGCTGAAGGAGAAAGGTGTAGAGCCTGCCATGAAGACCAGAGGACATCTCATAGAGAAGTTGTGGGATCTTGTGGAAGATGAGATAGTGAATCCGACTTTTCTTTTAAATCATCCTGTGGAGATATCTCCCCTTGCTAAAAGGCATAGGGATGATCCAAGGGTCACAGAGAGATTCGAATTGATAATCTTTGGAAGGGAGATAGCAAATGCTTTCAGTGAGTTGAACGATCCGGTTGATCAGATGAAGCGATTCGAAGAACAAGCCAAGCTCAGAGAAGCAGGGGATGAAGAAGCTCATATGATGGACAGAGATTTTGTAAGGGCTTTGGAATATGGAATGCCTCCAGTTGGAGGGTTGGGTCTTGGTATAGACAGATTCGTCATGTTCGTTACTGATTCCCCAAGTATAAGGGATGTCATTCCTTTCCCACTAGTCAGACCCATCGAATTCGAGGAAGAAGAAAAAGTCTTGGATGAAAGGGGTGCTGATGTATGAGAAGGTGGATGAAAAAATGGCAGGGACTCATCATATGGGTGGTTGCTGGCTTTTTTATAGCGGGAATAGCGTGGTGGTCAATAGCTGCGTATATGAGATCGAGCGCTCCTAAAGTGCAGCATTCCCTGGAGGATGCTGTTGCGTACCTTACGAAAGACGGAACTCCCATGAACGATCCCACTTACTGGGTTATGGGATGGGAGTTGGAAACGAAATATAGTGACCTTCTGAGAAATCTTCCAACCTATTCTCTCGACCCTGTATTCGAAGACCCGAAACTGAAAGCTTTGGTTCTTGAGAAAATACTGGAGAACAAAGTGATGATGTATTACGCAAATGAGGAAAATCTTCTTCCAAACAAAAAGGAGATAGATAGAGAAGTCAACAACATACTCGAGGGTATAAAGAGGGATAAGGCGAAGCAATCTCTCATAATCAGAAGGTACGGCACTTTAACGAATTACATAAATAACTATCTCAAGCCATCTGTGAAAGAAGAGTTGACACTGAAGAAAGTAAGAGAAAAGGTAATGAACGTGACAGATGACGAAGTTAAAAGATACTACGAAGAGCATAAAAAGGATATAATGCTCAAATACGATAAAGCGGATCTCGTATCCGTCTCTTTCGATAAAGAGGAAGATGCAAGAGCATTCGTTAATAAAGCAGCTGAAATTGGCTTTGAAAAAGCCGCTACCTCTATGGGTTTGGAAGCGGAAGAGTTGAACTCCTTTGGTAGAGGCATACTCGGTGATGAAGTGGATAACATCGTATTCAGTGCCTCCCCTAACAGCATCGTGGGACCTTTCAACGTATTCGATAAATGGTATGTTTTCAAAGTTAAGGATGTTAAAAAAGTTGATACATATGAAAATTTCGTTATTTCGGATGCCTTCCAAGATGTTAAATCTCAAATATCGAACGAGAAGTACAATAAATGGATCGAAAATTACAAGAAAGAAAAGCATATATCTTACGTTATAAAAGATGAGGTCTATGGATACTGGCTAGAGGTTATGAAAAGAGAGAGGGATGAAGAAGATATATGGAAAGAACTGAAGAACTATATATTTGAGGAAGGCAATATAAGAGAGGATGCAAAAGACGAGCTCAAAGCCATATTTGTTGTTGTCTCTGAGGATTTAAAATTTCAGAAAGAGAACGAGTTGAGGGATTTGAAAAGTTATAAGAAGGATCTTGAAGAGGGGAAAGAGATCTCTGAGAATTTAAAGAAAAAGTACGGTGAGCTCAGCAAAGATGAGCTCGAGCAGGAAATATCCAAGGTACAGGCGCAACTTGATGAAATAGAGGATCTCTACAGGAGGACTGTCGAGGACCTCTATGAAGGTTTCCCAACATCCATGGAGGTTCTAAGGCGTATGGTTCAGATAAAACCTGAAGATCGTTACGTTAGATTTGAGTATTACTCACAACTTTACAGCAGGCTGAAACCTTTCATACAGTATGGCCAAGTCTCTTCCATTCTCAACGATATTCTTCAGACACAGATAGGTCTCTTGACAGTCGCTATGGCGACGGATGTTTCAACCGACGTGAGAGCGGAAGCGTACTATGACCTATACGATATGAGTATCTCCATGGGAGATGCAACATCCGCAAAGTATTACCTTGATTCTTTGAAAGAGATAGCGCCTGATTACATGGATTTTGAAGGAGCCTATGAGCAGATAGAGGCCATTCTTTCTTCAACACCCTCAGAAAACCTTCCTTCGACACCAACGGAGAACACGACATCCCAGGGGGAGTGAAAGTCCCCCTCATTTTTTAATATTTGCTGATAAGATCAACGCTCCATTTTGGGGCACCTGTTTTCAGGTAGCTTCTCACGTTTTCCATAATATCCTCTACACGTTTTTTAACCCTCTCCTTCACTTCACTTGGTTAAAAAACAATTAATATGTTCCCGTTTTCGAGCTATATCATGGGATAATCATACCAGCGATTCTTCACCCTATGGAGGTGAATCTGGTGAAAAGATTCTTTACAGCAATAATCACGACGTGCTTGTTCACCTTCTTATTTTCCGTGAGTTTAACAGATATCATCAACAGTGCAAGAGAAAACGATCGGGAATATCTGATAGCTGTTGAAACCTACGAACAAGCGGTAGAAGATCATGAAAAATCCCTGATCGAAGCAAAAACAGAGAGAGAAAAATTGATCGCTGAACAATCGTTTTTAAATTCTAAAAAATCCTACAGGAATTCTCTTTTAAAATTCTATCAAGATATAGTGACACTGTATTATTCAGCTATAGATCAAATGTTGGATCTCAAAATAAAAGAGAATTCACTCAAACTGGCAGAAATGGATCTGAACGATAAAAAAACACTTCATGAGAGAGGCATAATAACCTATGAGGAACTAGAAGACGCTAGTATAAGCTATGAAAAAGCAAAATTGGATCTTGAGAAAACCAATTTTGAATACGAGAAAACACTTGAAGATCTGAAATGGAGAACAAGTATCTCAGCAGATGTATTTTCAACATCAACGCTCATACTCTCTCCCGACGAGCTTCCTTCCTCTCGCACCTTTCTCGAGAGTGATCTCGATGTAAAAATAAAAGAAATAGCTTTAGAAGTAGCAAAACTCAATCTTGAAATGGCGGAATCTTCGTACGACACAGAGAAAGCAGAAAGAGAGCTCAAAAACGCCAGAAGGCAATTGGACATAGCCAGGAGAAATTCAATGAAAAATTACGAGGAGAAGGTTTTCAATCTCAAATATCTCTATGAAAACCTCCTCATCGCAAGAAGAGCTTATGAGCTCGAAAGGAAAAATCTGGAAAATGCAAGGAAGAAATACGAAAAGGGGATAATATCTGAGAAAGAATACATGATCTCCTTGAACCAGCTCTTATCGAAAGAAAGAGCGCTCTTTCAAGCTGAAAAATCATACATGCTATCGTTGATCGATTTTCTGATAAACAGTGGCCTTGAGGATCCTTTCATGAAGATGAGGAGATGAGTGAAGATGAAAAAAATCATCCTCTTCGTGCTCATGATACCTTTAACAGTTGTATCCGAAACATTTGTGGATCTGCTGAGAGAAAGGCTTGAGAGCGATACCGGATATCTAACCGCTCTAGAACACATGAACGAGGCGAAACAACTCATGAGGAGCGATACTCTTTGGTTTCTACCATATTTCGATCTTGACACTCGATTATCCCTTTATGACGAATTCCGTCTCGAGATGAATCCTACTATTTCATTCAACATAGAAGGATGGACATTTCTCCTTTCGAACACCATCTCTTTGGATGAAAGGAACGTTGCTGAAAGAGGATGGACTTTCTCTCTATCGAAGGAATTATTCGACGATGAAAGAATCGATGATTTGGAGACTTTCTCGAATTTCTTGAAAAGAAAATGGGACCTTCTCAGCAGCAAAAACAGAGTCTTCAAAAAGTTAGTTCAAGAAATTCTCGATAGCTGGTTGAAAAGAAGAAAAACGGAGATACTGAGCGAAAGAATAAGAATCATGAGGAAGAAACTCGAGGAGGATAAGGGTAAAAAAGGTCGCACGATTTCGAAGGATGAGATATTGCTTATGGAGAAAAACATCATTTCTCTTGAAAGTGATATAAAAAAACTTGAGAAGGATCTTATAGACACTGTAAAGGTAAATGATGAGCTGTACAAAGAGGTTATGGATATCGTGAAAAGCCTTATAAGGCTCAATGTAAGGGATTTCAATGTGGAAAACAGATTGGATGTGAAAGCCCAGAAGATACTATTAGAGGCTTCTAAAAAAAGAGAAAGAAGAATCTTTCTTGAGTATCTCCCTTCACCAAGGCTATACCTCAACTGGTTCGAAAATCCCCCACAAGGCTCGGAAAATTTTTCTATAGGATTTGAGCTCAAGTGGAGTATCTCCGACAGAGGAGAGAGAGAAGAGAAAGTAGAGAGTATAAGATTGGATTATAGGATAGCAAAAGCAAATTATGAAAACCTTTTGGATACTGTGAAAAAAGAATTTGAGGGGATAAAGAAGGATTTGGAGATGGTAAAGCAACAAAGAAAGTTAGCAGAGATCGACCTCGAATTGGCCAGAAGTGAGTATGAAAGAGCTTCTCGAAAATTCAAGCAAGGTCTGATAAACGAAGAAGATTTAACACTTTCTAGATTGAATGTTGAGGAAAAAGAGCTGGAACTGGAAGAACAAAAGATCAATGAAATTCTACTGAAGCTGGATCTCTTATCCGTTGTGGGAATGGATTTGACCTCGGAGGTGATGGAATGAGATACAAAATAGTGGCTCTTCTAATGGTGATCCTAATTGTGTTCTCTCTCACTGCATCCTGTAATCTAAGAAAAAACGAGAAAGTGCAGAATCCAACGGATTACTATGAATACACCGTCAAAAGGGGGATTCTCTTTGAAAGTGTGGATATATCGGGGCAAGTCGTTTCAGATGAAGAATGCAAGGTCAAAAGTCTTGTATCAGGGGTTGTGGAAAGAGTGTTTGTCGAAAAGGGAGATAGGGTCAAAGAAGGAGACATTTTGGTTGAGTTAGACGATGACGATTACCTTTTGAATCGTATAAAAGCACTTCAGAATTATGAAAACGCTAGGATAAGCGGTTCAAAACTGTTATTGGAGCAAAGAAAACTGGAATTACAGATAGCAGAGAAAAATCTTGAGAGGACAAAGATAAAATCACCCATAGATGGGGTTGTAGTAAATGTTGATGTGAGGGAAGGGGATATCCTGAATGTGGGGAAGGTTGTCGCTACGGTGATAAACGATAAAAAACTGCACATCGAGGGAGCTGTGGATGAAATCGATTTTGGAAAGATAACTATAGGTCAGAAAGCGATAGTTCATTTTGAGAGTCTCGGTGGGTTGGAAGTTCCCGCAGTTGTAACCTACATATCTCCCATTGCCATAACGAGTGGCGGGTTGAATGTTTTTCCGATAGAGCTCGGCTTTGAAACAGATGTTGAAAACAAGCGAATTGTCCCGGGTCTTTCGTGTGATGTGAGTATCGTGATCATAAGCAAGAAAGATGTTTTAACTGTGCCGACAAATGCGCTTGGCCATACACCAAATGGATATTACGTTGAGTTGAAAACAGAAGACGGTGTGAAAAAGCAACCCGTTGAGGTGGGTTACATTGGAGAATACTACGCAGAAATCAAAGATGGACTGAAAGAAGGCGATGTGATCGTTATAGGGAAAAAAACCGAGGTTTTGAAAAATAAACTTCCAAAGATCACTCCTAGATTTCTTGGTGCGCCGAGGAGGTAATCCAGTTGGTGGTCCTTGAAAATGTTACAAAGATTTACAAAATGGGAAGTGAGGAGATAAAAGCTCTAGATGATCTTTCTTTGGAGATCAGAGATGGAGAGATATTAGTCGTGATGGGTCCATCTGGAAGTGGAAAATCAACGTTTTTGCATCTTGCCGGTTGTCTGGACAGACCCACATCTGGAAGGGTGTTAATAGATGGAAAAGATGTATCGAATTTAAGGGAAAAAGAACTTGCAAGAATAAGAAACAAAATCATAGGGTTCGTATTTCAGCAGTTCAACCTCCTACCACGTCTCACGGCCCTCGAAAATGTGGAATTACCAATGATATACGCTGGTATCCCAAAAAGGAAGAGAGTTGAAAGGGCAAAAAAGCTTTTAGAGATGGTGGGACTCTCCGACAGGATGAAGCACAGACCTTCTCAGCTCTCAGGAGGACAACAACAGAGAGTGGCCATAGCGAGGGCTTTAGCGAATAATCCAAAGATCATACTTGCCGATGAACCCACTGGGAACCTTGATACGAAGAGTGGAGAAGTTGTGATAAGCATTTTGAAAGATTTGAACAGAAAAGGTTTGACCATCGTAATCGTGACACATGATCCAGATGTTACTATTATAGCCCATCGTGTGATTCATTTGAAAGATGGAAAGATCATAAAAGAAGAGGTGAGATTTTGATATTCGAGCTCTTCAAAGAATCTCTAAGATCCATCATGTCCAACAAAACCAGAACGTTCCTTTCGATGCTTGGTATAACTATAGGTGTTGCTGCTGTCATAGCTGTTGTGTCTCTTGGCCAGGGGGCAAGTGAATCGGTTAAAAAAAGAATATCCTCCCTGGGTTCAAACATAATATTCATAACACCTGGAAGAATTGGAGGTGCTGGTGGAAGACTCGCTCAGGCTGTTGGGAATGTCCTTAATGAGGAAGATGTGCGTAAAATGAAGCAGTTCTGCTATTCACTCTCCAATATCACGCCAGTTCTTCAAAAACAGTCGGTGATTCTCTTTGAAGAGAAGAATACCATAGTGACTGTCATGGGAGTTTATCCATCTATATTCGATATGATGGAGTTGAAAGTAGAAAAAGGGAGACCTTTTCTCGAAAGCGATGAAGGAAAAAGAGTGATCGTTCTTGGTGAGAAAATCGCAGAAGATCTGTTTGAAGGAGAAAGTCCCGTTGGTCGAAAGGTGTACATAATCACTCCCACAGGTAAACAAAGCTTCACAGTAATCGGTGTTCTGAAAAAAAGCGGGCAACTTCTTTTCTTCAATCCAGATAACGCTGTTTTCCTCCCATTTAAAACGGCTCAATATAGAATCTTTCATACGAAGAAAGTGAGTCTCATAGTAGCTAAAACCATTTCTCAAGATCTAACCGATATAGCTGTTTCAGAGATAGACGATTACCTATACAAAAAATTCAGAAATGAGAACATGTACAACATCGTGAGTCAGGAGACGATCCTTTCCACTCTGAACGAGACCATGACCATTCTCAATTTGACATTGGGAGGAATAGCAGGTATCTCCCTTCTTGTTGGAGGCATAGGTATCATGAATATCATGCTGGTTTCTGTCACAGAAAGAACGAGGGAGATAGGAATAAAAAAAGCGATAGGTGCGACGAATTCTTCAATACTTCTGCAATTTCTCATGGAATCAACTGTTATAACCTTGATTGCAGGTATAATAGGTATATTACTAGGAGCTCTAATAGCCAATTTTGTTGGAAAGATGGTGAACATCCCGATTCTGATAACCCCTTCGGTTATAGTGATAGCCATGGGGGTTTCCACAAGTGTTGGATTGTTCTTTGGGGTGTATCCTGCCTATAAAGCTTCCAAACTAGATCCTGTGGATGCTCTCAGGTATGAGTGAGTGTAAGATATTTATTCAATTTTCCTTGACATTTTCAGGTGGATCTTTGTCCCATAAAAACTGAAAAATTAACACATATATGTTCACTTATGAACGTATTTTAGCTAATTTTTCCTCGCGAAGGATTTTTAAGCATTGTATTTCCTATAAAAAGCTATCTCTACGATCAGAAAAATCTTGCTGATCAGAAAGGATGGGATACCATGTTCTCGTAAGCTGAAAATATACGAGGTGATTGTGTTGCGCATGAAGATAACGTTTGAGACATCCAACAGTGTTATCCCAATAAATTACAATTACTACTTATCCTCGTTGATCTATTCTTTGGTCGCATTTGTAAACAGAGAATTGGCTTCTAGTATCCATGAAAAAGGTTTTGGGAAAGGCTTTAAATTTTTCACATTTTCCCAGCTGTTTTTCAAGAATTTCAAGGTGGAAGGTAAAAGGATAAAAATCTTTGAGGGAGTAGGTTGCTGGTATGTATCCTCAATAGTTGAAGAGTTGATAGAATGTCTTATTTCATCCTTATCGAAAGGGAAAAACATAAAAATAGCGAACACTTCATTCAAAATTTCTGAAGTTCGTATTTTACCTTCTAAGCATTTTGGATCTAGAGAGAGATTCAGGATGTTGTCTCCTTTGGCTCTAAGTGTACCTGTTAAGAGGAATAAGAAACTTTACCATAATTATCTAACACCCTATGATCCAGAGTTCACCAGAAGATTCTCTGAGAATTTGGTGAGAAAATACAAAGCTTTATATGGGAAAACTCCTTCAGGTGATGTGAAGATAATACCGGACTGGGACTACATAAAATCTCGAAAGAGGATAACAAAGCTTTTGGATTACAAAGGAGTGAAAATAAAGGCGACTATCTTTCCATTTGAGATCGCGGGAGATCCGGAATTGATAAAACTAGGCTATGAAGCAGGGTTTGGAGAGTTCAACAGTATGGGCTTCGGGATGGTGAAACCCGTAGATTGATTCCTTTCCTCCTTCATTTTCCTCAAGCGAGTTTCATCTTCACCATATCTTAATCTTATCTTTTCTAACCTTTCAACCATATCGTATGGACATACGTTCTTAAATATATATTGAGGCGCCAATACAATCTCAATCGAACCTTAGAGGTATCAATAAACGAAGCAAGGAGGTGCCTCAGGTGTGTCAGAGCGTTCAAAAATAAACATTGGTGAGGCTAGAGAAGTGCTGAAATTGGAACCAAGCTATTTCGAGGTCTCTGTTTTGGGAGGGATAAAAATTCCTTTACATTTCATAGCGATGGTTAAGAACATAACCAGGCTGGTAGAAGAAGCGGAAAGGTATGACGATATCGTATCTATATACGTTAAGATTCCCCATGG
>Ga0190313_1000087_pt1 | contig 57768 bp, 52 predicted proteins | sample 4870071011_MG_FD_169989 | JGI IMG/M metagenome (GOLD analysis project Ga0190313, IMG submission 169989) | Hydrothermal vent sediment bacterial communities from Southern Trench, Guaymas Basin, Mexico - 4870-07-10-11_MG | ecosystem: Environmental > Aquatic > Marine > Hydrothermal vents > Sediment ...
TAATGAGTTTGGGAATCTAAACAATAGAATTGAAAGATAGGTGTCCATAGATATATACGTAGGCTTTTTATAAACATGAATCTAAACAATAGAATTGAAAGAGGTCATGGACGAGACTAGCCATACAGCTATACAGGCAGTTCAGCGAATCTAAACAATAGAATTGAAAGCAGAATCACGTACAGATGCGAATGTGGTGGTCATATCTGACAGCGAATCTAAACAATAGAATTGAAAGTTTATATACATGGATTGATGCTGTATTATATATTAACTCTATGAATCTAAACAATAGAATTGAAAGAGAAAGGTAGGCGTGTATGGCAGTTCTTAATGAAGGGGCTGAATCTAAACAATAGAATTGAAAGTGAGGCACCCGGTGAGTACTTATGCTTCTCCTTATTCACTAACTCGAATCTAAACAATAGAATTGAAAGAATAGATTTCGGCTACAGTTCTTAAATACTTAGTCTCAGAGAATCTAAACAATAGAATTGAAAGTCTCCCTACCGACAACCATCACCCTAGGAATACCTGATATGGGAATCTAAACAATAGAATTGAAAGCGGCAAGCGGCACGTCTGGTGCCACACAGACATTCAAATCAGGAATCTAAACAATAGAATTGAAAGCTTATGTGATGACCATGCTGGCTTAGGTATGAATATGTCTGGTGAATCTAAACAATAGAATTGAAAGCCGCTATCGTTATGGAGCGATCCACAGTCCACCCCTCTTTCGAATCTAAACAATAGAATTGAAAGTTAAACCAAGAATACTCATCGCTGCAGACCCGAAAATATGGGAATCTAAACAATAGAATTGAAAGTCACGGTACCCTCAGGGGTTACGGTAAACTCTCCGTTAGTCGCTGAATCTAAACAATAGAATTGAAAGTAATGTCGCTTAAACTAATGATTTTTTTAATGATAAATACAAGAATCTAAACAATAGAATTGAAAGTTTATATTATTAATGATTAATTGTATCGTGTTTACTTGCTGGGAATCTAAACAATAGAATTGAAAGCAAGCTGGCTGGAGCGGAATATTCATGGACTAGAGTTAACTGGAATCTAAACAATAGAATTGAAAGCAAAATCTGGAGGGACGTCTGATAAGTGGCATAAGGATGGGAATCTAAACAATAGAATTGAAAGAAAAGTCCTAACATTTTTTATGAGGCCAAAACCCCATTCCTCTTCTTGAATCTAAACAATAGAATTGAAAGCAAATGGGAAAAACTCCTTCAAATGAGAAACCTAATTGGAGAATCTAAACAATAGAATTGAAAGTATAGGGCGTAAGATATACGGTGACTGGGGCACCGCACTTAGGTACCGAATCTAAACAATAGAATTGAAAGAATAAACGCTCAAGGAGTGATGGCTTTCTTCTCTCACCTACTGGTGAATCTAAACAATAGAATTGAAAGTTACCGGAAGCGCAGTAATGAGCACCCCATTCCCAAGGATAGTGAATCTAAACAATAGAATTGAAAGTAACACACTCATCATCCCTTAAGCACTCATCAATACATGCTATGAATCTAAACAATAGAATTGAAAGGAAGTATTCACTAATGAACTCCGCCTTGGTGAACTCCATGGAATCTAAACAATAGAATTGAAAGCTGCAACGAAATCATGAGGACAGCCACAATCAACACCAAGAAAGGAATCTAAACAATAGAATTGAAAGGAAATAATGATATACCACCACCCTGGCTTGCAGAACCACTTGGAGAATCTAAACAATAGAATTGAAAGCAAGTTAGAGCACGAGAAGGACCTAACTAAATCTGAAATACGAATCTAAACAATAGAATTGAAAGGGTTTCATGTATGGCATCATCCCACCTCACGCGTTCTCTGCGAATCTAAACAATAGAATTGAAAGAGCTACTTGAGGTATGGGGTGAATTCTAAAAAGTATTACTAAGGGAATCTAAACAATAGAATTGAAAGACCAACACCGACCAACATCCTCGAGAAAATAAAGGTATTCATGAATCTAAACAATAGAATTGAAAGTAATTGCTAAAGCCAAGATCCCCGTACCTAACCCCATAGCTACGGAATCTAAACAATAGGAATCTAAACAATAGAATTGAAAGAGAACCCTATAGTAAACCGCCGCCGTCTCTGCCTTCTCATGGAATCTAAACAATAGAATTGAAAGTTTATATTATTGATTATTAACTCAATTATCTTCACATGTTGGCGAATCTAAACAATAGAATTGAAAGAAGTGAATGGAGAGAGAAGATATTACCACAGGCGGTCAAGGAGGAATCTAAACAATAGAATTGAAAGAATCACTACCCACGCCTTCGCCTTCCTGTTGTAGACCCTCGAATCTAAACAATAGAATTGAAAGATATTATGAGCAAAAACATATAGCTTCTTCTTTGGTCTAGCTAGAATCTAAACAATAGAATTGAAAGCTATGAAGTTAGTGTCGTGGTTTCCACGAATAATGACTAGGGTGAATCTAAACAATAGAATTGAAAGCTTAAACTCCCAGGCTATCTCCCAACCTGGGGGTGTGTTTGGAATCTAAACAATAGAATTGAAAGCATCTCCGGCGGCTTCTCAGGTGGAGGAACCTCAGGCTGGGGTGAATCTAAACAATAGAATTGAAAGTGGCTTTGGCAGCTCTCGCGCCCGCACTCGGCCTCGATATAGGAATCTAAACAATAGAATTGAAAGGTATATTGAACCGGTTTCATAGGTATACTCATTAAATACTTCGAATCTAAACAATAGAATTGAAAGGGTAGGTGGTTTTAAGTTTTGTTTTGTATTATATTATTTGGTGCGCGGGTAGGGCCGGGGGCTCGCCCTCCCCGTACCCCGAAATGGGCGTAATGCGGGGGCCAGTAACTCACTACCGGTCTCCCCGGCCCTTAGTTAGTCCAGGACCCGCGATGAGCTCCGCCCCGTGGGGCTGGCGGTGGTGGGGGCCCACCCGTAGGGGTGGGTCTACCACCTTTACGGGGGGAACCCGGCTAGGCCCGGGAGGGAGCAACCTAACCCCCGACGTCAGCGTTCACGGGTCAACGGGGGGAGTTAGGATCCTGGGGCACTGACTAAGGGCTTAGGGGAGGCCGGTAGTGAGGGCCGCGCACCATAACTCCTTATTAAGAACCCTAAGAATTCTATATTTCAGGCCTCTAAATCTAACATTAATCCATGTTTACAACTGTGTTTAGGTCAATTGGGACTAAAACCTAACAAAACAAGGTAAAATAAGAATAAAGAAAGGAATAAGACCTTTAATGAGAAAAGTTCTCTAAGTTCTCCATTATTCCATCGCCTATCGGGTTTTGATCGAAATAATGTAGCAGGAATTATTTCTTACTCTTCCTTCGTTTAGGTTTCCATCTGCCCATTATTTGGCCTTTTCTATGTTTACTTCCACTCCTGGAAGCGATTTTATAGTAATGACCAGTTTTAGGGTTATATATCCTCTTCTTAGCCAGTGTACCCCCCCTTATACCATTAGAAAAAGAAATATATAAATCTATAGATATAAGGCTAAATTATTAGTGGTATTATCCCTTCCTTCTTTAATGTAGATACATAATCTGAGATATCCATATGTATTCTGCTCTCGGAATATATTAGCAATATGATCCACTCAAGGCTAAATTTATTTTTATATCTTAGGCATTGCCCTATCACTTTATCTAAGTCTACGCTAGTCCTAACGTATTTGACCTCTAATCCTATTTTTCTATTGATTATGAAGTCTATAGTATTTTTCCTCCCAGGCAATCCTTTGTATTCCACGAAATATCCTAATGTACATAAATATACGTAGATTACATTATGAAGATCATATTCACTACTTGGCCTATTAGGTAAGTTTTCAATTAGTTGCTTAAGTTTTTGTACTAAATCTCTTAAGACCTTTACGTGATTACTCATACTGTTAAATTACACCTTTACTTTTGGCATATCTCTCAAGGGAGCTAAGAGAGACTTTTCTCTTTATAAAGTTAGCAATTTCATTCCACGAGGCAGACATAGGTAGGTTGGCATTCCAAGAATTATTTAACCATTTAATCACATCCTCTCTACGTACTTTTTTGCTCTTTTTAAGAGCTAATATAATTTTATCCTTGCCTTTTGGTATGGAAGAACGGCTTGATCTTCTTGTTTTCTTCCTTCTTTCCGACCCTATGTTAAGATTAAGCATATCAAATATTTCATCGATAAAACTCCTTCTTCTTTTAGGCACAATTTATCCCTAATAATACTTTTGAAGGCTAACTTAAAAATGAGATACCATGTGGGTAATGTGACAGGTCTTAATATTTAAAGCTCTTATTAATAGAAATCTTAAACATTATGTTGGGAAGAATGGTCTAGTAATTTCTTAGTAATAGGATCCGTAAGTGACTAGGTTTACGTCTGCATTATCTCATATGATGTATAAAATGGTACTGTTATATTCGTTATGACTACTATAGCTTATGGGTTATTACCGATATGTCTGTTACCTTAATAGTTTTCAGCGGTCGCTATATGGTCTAAGTTAATTCATTAAGTAACAGTTGATTCAGTGCATGAATGTTTCTTCACTTATCTGTTTTGCCGGGTTTCATCATCAAGAATAGTAATTTAAACGTTAGTTATTTGTTTTTAGGTATTATTAGGTCAAGAACACCGTGCTTAAGATTCCTTATAGAGTATGAGGATTTAGCATCTGGAGGTAGCTTAACCCTCCTTATGAGTACCGTACCCTTAGAAAATATTTCTAGAACTAATTCATTACCTTCAAACTTCAGGCTCATATGCTCCTTCCTAAGTCCTGGGTGATCTATAATTACCTCATAAGAATCCCCTAAATCAATGATATCTACGTTACTAGAGGTAGACCTCCTACGATACCTCCTAGACCTACTGCTCTCATCAATAATTGGTGCTGAGCTAATAGGTGCGTAATCAGGGTTTAATATATCTACCCCTACCTCAGACTCATCATCGCCCTCATCATCACCAAATAAATCAAACCTCTTCCTCCCCAAGACCCCCAACCATCACTCACTACATTTCCTAGCTAGCTTAAGTACTTTCTACACTAAACCCCTAATAAACCTGCTTACCAACCATTAACATAGGTAGGTACTTAACATGGTTAGGCTATTCAGTAAGTTCTTTTATGAGAACGTGAGGTGGTATACTAAATGCCCTAGCTGTGGTAGGGAGGCCATAGTGTCTAACGCTATAGGTGTATGTGTTGACTGCTTAAGGAGGGGTAAGGGGCAGCAGTACTATAGGTTCCGTGATTACCACTTAAGGAGTAGGAGATTAGCTGGTGTTGAGTTAAGTGAACCACCTAAGGATGAAGGAGGCATTAAGTGTGGTTACTGTGGTGTTGGCTGCATCATACGTGATGGGGGTGTTGGTTGGTGTGGACTTGTCAGGAACGTAGGGGGTAGGTTAGTTAGGGATTACGGTATTGGTAATGAAGCACTAGGACTTTACTACCTAGACCCCCTACCAACGAACTGCGTAGCTGACCCTGTATGTCCAGCAGCGACCTCTAGGGGGTACCCACAATATACCTACACTAAAGGACCTGAACACGGCTATTACAACCTAGCAGTATTCTACGGCGCATGCAACTTAGACTGCCTATATTGCCAGAACTGGGACTATAGAAACATAACCAAGACCAGGGGCAGGAGGTTCACTATAGATGAATTAATCAAGCTAATAGAGAGGGACAATAGGATTACATGCATATGCTACTTCGGTGGTGATCCATCACCTCAGGCACTACATGCTATTAAGCTATCTAGGAAGGCGGTGGAGCTAGCTAGGAAGGAGAATAGAGTAATGAGGATTTGCTGGGAGAGTAATGGGTTAATGGGTGAAGGCTTCCTTAGGGAGGCCATAGAGCTAAGCTTAGTTAGTGGTGGGATATTTAAGTTTGATTTTAAGGCATGGAATGAGAGGGTCTATAAAGCACTTACCGGGGTTAGTAATGAACCCCTCAAGAAGAACTTAAGGATTGCCGCTAAATACGTAGGTAAGAGGGATGACCCACCGCTCTTCGTAATATCTATACTCCTAGTCCCTGGCTACGTAGATGAGGTTGAGGTTGAGGGGATACTTAAGTACGTTAGTGAGACCTTAGGCACGTCAACACCTATAGTGTTCCTAGCATTCCACCCAGACTTCCTGATGGATGACCTACCACCAACAAGTAGTAGGCACGCAGATAACTCGGTGAAGTTAGCTAAAGAGTTAGGGTTTAAGGAGGTGTACATAGGTAACATATGGTTACTAGGCAAATACTACTAGAGGTGAGTGAGGTAGGGTCCTTGAATGTTAAGGAACTTAAGAAGAGGTTAAGGAATGAGGTTTGGAGAGTTCTTGAGGAGAGAAACATAGCTAAATTCCCAAGACCTGTCTACGGTAGGATACCCAACTTCATAGGTTCTGAAGTTGCCGCACATAAACTAACCCAGCTAGAAGTCTTTAGGAGGGCTAAGGTAGTTAAGGTAAACCCAGACTCACCTCAACAACCCGTGAGGCTCACCGCCTTAAGGGAGGGTAAGTTAGTTGTCATGCCAACACCCAGGTTAAGAGAGGGTTTCCTACTTATTGACCCATCAAGAATACCTAGGTACGCCATACATGACGCATCAACAATTAGGGGTGCCTTTAGGTGGGGTATTAAGGTAAAGCCTTGGGACCTACCTAAAATCGACTTGATAGTCATTGGTTCCGTAGTGATTGATAGGAAGTGCTTGAGGGTTGGGAAAGGCGGGGGTTATGCTGAGTTAGAGTACGGTATTCTTAAGGAGGTAGGGGTAGTTAATAACTCAACGCCGATAGTAACTACTGTTCATGATGTTCAGCTACTTAATGTAGACATACCTCCCGAACCTCATGACCTATATGTAGACCTCATAATCACGCCCTCAAGAATAATTAAATGCAGTAAAGTGTACAGACCTAAAGGCATCTACTGGGAGTTAATTACTAAAGACATGCTGATTAAGATACCCGTACTCGCCGAACTTAAATCACGCCTCAATAACCTGAAGGGACTCCTTAGTACTTAACCTAACAACCCTCATATACTTATCACTTAATCTCCTAAGGTCTATGTTCTCACCCATAACCATGACCGTGATTAACCTAGCGTTAGCAGCCCTTAACCTTCTAGTAATTACCGCTTCAGAAACCCTATCCTCACCATCAGTAATCAGTATAATGTCTGAGACACCTTTAGTTCTAGTCTCAAATATATCTTCACAAGCGGTAACTATAGCTCTAGTTATGTCCGTACCGCCGCCGCTCTTCACCTTAGCTATCAGCTCCATCAAGTTAAGGAACTCTCTAGGCTTAACCTTAATAGATACCTTAATCAACTCGTGAGGGAGGGAGTCAAAGAACCTTATATAGAAGGGCCTAGACTCCTTTCTAGCCCTAACGTAAAGCGCTAATGCCGTCGCTTTAGCCCACCTAATCTTCTCTCCCTCCATACTACCTGACTTATCAAGTAGTACGTATAGAGGCCCGAAACTTTGCGGTAATACCTTCTCATAAAGTAGCAACTTACCGTCAGATAATTTAGTATATATGTATATAGATGGGTAGGAAAGTTCCGTAGGTACTAACCTCTCAATATCTGAACCTAATTCATAACCGCAGAGCTCACCCTTAGGATACCTAGTTACTTTCCTCCTAAGCCTAGGGACCCAATCAGGTAACCATTGAAGTAACTCAATAAGCCTCTTAATGTCAGTATTCCTAGCTAGGTTAATTACGTCTTCAGCAAACTCCTCAAAACTAAGTACTGAACCAACACCGGCCTTATAGCCAGTAGCTATTTTCTCTAGCTCCTTAACGACCTCACCCTCATCTTTAATGGCTTCAAGAGCCTTACGAACTGCTCTCTCGACCTCATGCTTCCCAACCTTCCTCCTAAGGTATTTAGAGCTGGCCCACTCACCTTCACCACCTTCCTCTGATCCACCACGGGACTGTAGCTCAGTAAGTACGTGATGTAGGAGGGAAACACTAAGGACTGTAGAAATGCTTGAGTTAGCTATGGTCATTAACTTAACCGACTTAAAGTCATTAGATCTAAGTAACTCACTCATTATTGCGTAATTAAGCTCCTTACCTATAGGTATCTCATCAACCTGCTTAAGTATGGGGTGAGGAAGGTACAGTGAGTAGAACGTGTCTATGGCTAAGTCCGGGTCAGCATCAACCTTACCATTACTAACCCTTCTTAAAATACTAACTACCTTTTCTCCCCTATACCTAACGAGTGGGTCATCATACTGAACACCCTTAAGAACGCCGGGCATTAGCTCAACCTTTTTCTAATGAGTGTTAAGACCTCATTAATTGAGTCAATAACTTCAGAAGCAACCTTCTCAACTTCCTTATTGCCGCTCTCAATAACCATACTCATAACCCTCTCCTTAGTGATCTCTAGCTCCCTATAAATCTCACTTAACCTATACTCGATAAACCTAGACTCAACCTTAGGTAATGAGGCCACGTAATTAGCGATCTCCTTAATATTAGCCTTAATCTCGGTCAACTCCCTAATGTACTTGTATGGTGTCCTCAACTCTTCAGCAAGTATAGTATTCACTTTCTCTAGGTCGTCTTGATCCCTAGGAACAACGTACTTAAGTACTATGAGGTCCTCCTCGGTAGCTACATTACGTCCCTCAAGAAGGGCATTAGCGGCTATTACCTTAAGCGCCTTACCCTTCCTCCTATCAGTTATGTGTATGCCCTTACCCTCAATAACCGCGTAGAGCTTGATTAACTTGCTTTTTATAGGCTCTAGGTTGATCTCCATAACTAACTCATAGACCCTATATAGGTCGTTTATTGACATTACGGGCCTAACCTTCATATCGTAATGCTTCTCAAGATACCAAACCTGGTTAATTAAGTCTCTCCACTGATCCTCACTTACGGGCTTAACGAAGTGCCTAAGTAAGAACCTATCGTAAAGTGCCTCAAGTTCAGGTTCTTCAGGGACCTCATTACTAGCCCCGAAGAGTGACCATAGAGGTACTTGGATCTCATTATATCCGTCGTAGAGAACTCTCTCTTGAAGTAATGTTAGTAGTGAGTTAAGTATCGCTGAGTTAGCCTTAAAGATCTCATCTAGGAACGCTATCTCAGCCTCAGGTAATTTGCCCTTAGTAATTCTTAAGTACCTACCCTCCTGAAGCGCCTTAATGTCTAGTGGACCGAAAAGCTCTGAAGGCTCTGTAAACTTAGTTAGTAAGTACTTAAAGAACCTAGCGTTAAGTAGCTGAGCAGCCCTCCTAACGAGTGCCGACTTAGCTGTTCCTGGCTCACCTACAAGTATCGCATGTTCTTTAGTAAGTAATGCTAGAGTAATTACTTTAGCCTCCTCATCACGGGCTACGAAAGGCTTACTTAACTCACCAAGAAACAGCTTAACCAGTCCGCAAGCCTCGCTTAAGCTAGCACTTATCTTGACACACCTCCTCATTAATACATAGTTCAGAATTAATAAATTAAGCTTAACTTATTGAGAAACTTATTGAGAAAAAGAAACATATTAAAAACCTAGAAGCTATTACCTTAATGGATGTTGAGCTCGGTTTTAGCTGATGGGTGATGTGGAGTTACCCTGCTGAAGGACGTTAAACCAACATATATCCTTATACTTAATGTGCTTAAGGACGTCGATATTAGGGTTGGTTCTTTAGGAGTTATTAGATTTAGCAAGGGTCTATATGCTTACGTAGGTAGTGGTAAAGGTCCTGGAGGGATTATTGCTAGGGTCCTTAGGCATAAGTCTAAAAGTAAAAGGTTATGGTGGCATATCGATTACCTAACTACTAATCCTTACGTGAGGATTGTAAAGGTATTCACTACTAACTGCAGTGAGTCCTTGGTTGCTGAGGTACTTAGCAAGCACTTTAGCTACATACCTAAATTCGGGTCAAGTGATGATTTAAAAGCCCCGTCACACCTATTTAGAATACCTAACGTAGATTCACTAGAAGTTCTCAAACATTACGGTTGCGTTATTGAGGAGTTGAAGGTCTGAAATAGCCGGGTTTGATTTCCCCTAGTCAATCCCAAGACTTAAATGCATATCAAGAAAAGTGTTCTATAGGGTTTATAAACCCTATAGATTAGGTGTTGGTAACGGGTAGGTAGTCGGTATGTGCGCTAATATAATGCTAAGGGAGGTTTTTTACTGCGCTTCCCAGATTGAGAACTTAATGTCTGAGACGTATTTCAAGGCATCCGGTAAGATATATAAGTCAGAAATACGCGCCTTACTTAAGTATATGGCATATCTATATAAGGCGCATTCAACTATATTTAAATCATTAGCTGCAAGCATATTTTGTAGTTGCAATAAAGCATTAGGAGAGCCTTATAGAGAGTTTAAGGATACTATCGAGCGTATATGTAAGGAGATAGAAAGCGCTAATGATGATTTTGACATCATTAAAGCATTGTATGACATAAAAGATGTTTATAGAGTTCTTGAAAGACAGATATATAACAAGATATACAACAACATTCAGAAGAGTGACGTGATTACTGACTCAATCATGTCATTAATATATAATGATAAGAAGGTTCAAGAAGAGATACTTAGGTTACTAATAAATAATGCATATACCTCAACATAACCTTCAGTTTTCTTCATAATAACTTATATACCCACAAAACACTATAGACATGTTTAAAGAGCTGTATGTCCATGGCGAAAAGTATAAGATATATAAAAATACGTGACCTCAAAGAAGGTATGGAGAACGTGCATGTTCTCGTGCGCGTTCTTCGAACAACCCAGCCTAAAATAGTACATACTAGGAGCGGCCCTAGGACATTGAGTGAGGCTATAGTTGGTGATGAGTCAGGGAGGATTAAGCTAACGTTATGGGGGGATAAGGCAGGTACTGTAGATGAGGATCAAGTAATTGACGTCTCAGGTGCTTGGACAACCTCATTTAGAGGTAATGTCCAGTTAAATGTTGGTAGGAGAAGTATTATTAAGGTAGTTAATGACGAGTTAGTACCTAAAGCTAATGAAATACCTGAGGAGGTGCCTAAAGCCAGAAGACTTAGTAGGGGTCCTCCAGAAAGGAAAGGTTTTAAAGGTAGGAAGGGTAGGAATTGGTGATAAATAATGGCGTATGAAAAAATAATGGATAAGAAACCCCAACGTGTAGGTACTGAATTAGGTAGGGATGAGAGCCAGAACTACATCATAGCTATTGATGAAGAAAAGATATACTCTATATCATTCGTCGCCTATTATGTATGGACCTTATGTGACGGTAGCCAAACCGTTAGGGAGTTAGTGGATAGAATAAGTAAAGAACTTAATGCACCTGTTGATGAGCTTAAGGAGCCTGTATCGTTAATTCTTGAAAAGCTATCCGAAGTAGGGTTAGTTAAGTTCGTTTAAATGACTTAAGCACTAAACGAAAATTAAGTTCTTTTTTAGAAGTAACTAAATATGGTACTAGATGACTAAGGTAAAGAAATAATTAAGTTAATGTTATGCATAATTAATTAGTTTATTCCTCAACCTTCTCTACGGAGATGGACCCTGTTGGGCATGAGTCCTTAGCTGAAACCACATCGCTATATAGTGACTCATCAATTATTCCTTCAGACTTTGTTGGGTCATCAACTGTTCTAAATTGAGGTACTATAGTTGATTTACCGTCCTCACCAGCCTCAAACACTTTAGGACATAATGAGTAACATACGCCGCATGCGATGCATGTCTCCTTATTTACTGTTACCTTGTATTTAACCATAGAACCAACACCATTTCTAGCTCACATCAGAACCTAAAAAGCGTTTCGTCACGATAACTAACTAAGTGGTTACGTTGGGTGCTTACTACATGTTTTTAAATACGTTCTTGATAGGTAATCTAGTATTAATTGGTGTTGAGCATTGAAGTTCCCTAAACGTGGGGTTAACGAGTTAAGTATACTTAGTGAGTTACGGAGTAAGTATTGCCTTGATGCTAAGCATGACTTAGGTGAGGTGCTCGGCTCCATGACGACTAAGCCTCTAGACGTGGCTATCAGGGCGTTTGAGATCTTCTGGAGAAGTAACCTTAATGATCCCTACACATTCCCTGGTTCCTCTATTATTGAGAGGGAGGTTATTGAGGCATTAGCAGACCTATATGAATGTAATGATTGTAGTGGATTAATAACTACAGGAGGAAGTGAGTCTAATCTAACAGCGCTCTACATCATAAGGGAATTAGGATTTAGCACCGTAGGGGTACCTAAGTCAGCTCACTTCTCAGTGTTTAAGGCATGTAAACTACTTAAGTTAAATATCTACGAGCTTGACCTAGATAAGGACTTTAGGGTAAGTATAGGCTCCGTTAAAGAGGCATTAGATAAGGGTGTTAGGGCATTCATATTTACTGCAGGCACTACAGAATTAGGCCTTATAGACCCCATAGACAAGCTAGGTAGGGTAATCAATGAATATAGCGGACTTATTCATGTTGATGCTGCCTATGCGGGGTTTGTAATACCTTTCCTTAAAGAACTAGGTCTTAAAGTACCTAAAGTCTCATTTAGTAATCCAGCAGTTAGGTCACTCTGTGTTGATGGGCATAAGATGGGTCTTACACCAATACCTAATAGCGCCTTAATACTAAGGCCCCCAGAGCTCATTAAGTATGTGGAGTTCCCTGCTAGGTACATGCCTCTAAACATACAGAGAGGGCTACTAGGTACGCGTACTGCTGGTTCTGCTGCAGCCCTATATGCGGTTATTAAGTATTTAGGTATTGAGGGATTTACGGAGGTAGTTAAGTATGTCATGGGATTACTTAAGTACCTTATTAAAAGGTTAAGGGAAGAAGACTTTTCAGTACCTGTAGAGCCTGACGTACCTATAGTATGTATTGAGGTTAAAGATCCAGATAAGTACCTTAAGGAATTAGCTAAGAGGAGATTATTTGTGTATAAATGCTCATTAATTAAGGGCGTTAGGGTTGTCATAATGCCTCACTTAAGTAGGTACGATTTAGATAGGTTTATTGAGGCATTAAAGAATGTAAGAAGGGAGATAGGTTGATAGTTGTTTCGGGTTCCTTAAACTGCGATATAACATTATTTGTAGATAAAATTGTTGAGCCTAAGACTAAGGTAAGGCGCATTCAGAGGTTCTTAGGGGGCAGTGGTGGTAACATAGTTACTGCAGTAGCTAAGATAGTTCCTGGTAAGGCTATATTCTTAGGTGCCGTAGGTAGCGACGATATAGGTAGGGCACACCTAAATTTCTTGAAGGGTCTGGGGGTAGTTACGGAGTTCGTTAAGGTTGTTGATGGTGAGGTAAGTGGCCAGGCATATGCGGTTGTTGAAAGTAGTGGTAGGGCATTAATATTTAGCTATTCAGGTGCTAATAGATACATAACTAAGGACTTAATAGATAAGTTAGCGTCAAGCCCATATAGCGTTGAGTACGTAATCGTAAGTAATCCACCACTAAACCTCATTGAGTACCTCTTCAAGACTTTTAAGGCTAGGGATGCGGTAACCGCCTGGGATCCTGGAGCTTACGCTAAACTATCTTTAAAGGAGATGGAGGGGGTCGTTAGGTTAACTGACTACTTCCTACCTAATGAGAATGAGCTATTAATGATTACTGGAGAAAGTGACTTACTTAAGGCTGTTAAGGCTGTTCAGTCGGTGAATAGCGATGTAGTACTCATAGTTAAGAAAGGTGCAGAGGGTACTTACCTCATTAGGGGTACTAAAGTTGTGCATACGTCAGCGGTACCGCTTGATAAGTTAGGGTTTAAGGTGGTTAGTACTGTTGGTTGCGGTGATGTATTTACAGGTGTTTTCTTCGCGTTTAAGTACTTAGGTAGTGATGATACTGAAGCCGTGAAGTACGCTACGGTAGCCGCCGCCTATAAGGCCCTATCACCAGACCCTAGGGCTGCCCCAACTATGAGTGAGTTATTAATGTTTTACGATAAAGTTAAGGATAAGGTGTCTCAGAAGGTGTTTAAATTAAGTGAGCTTTCTAAGGGTACTTAGTTCATGATAGCTATAGTTGATTGTTTAGCTGTCGGTGATGTAGGTACACGTATGGCTACCCTGGATGTTGTTGGTGTTGGACCTAGAGCCATAGCTGGTATATTAGAGAGATTTAACGTACCTTACGAACTAAAGTTATGTCATGAGTTATTAGAGAGGGTAGGGCTACTTAGTGATTATGAAGCACTACTAATTAGCGCTATGTCATCAGACTTGAGGTCTGTACTTAAGCTAATACGTAAGTACAGAAGGATCCGTAAGGATGGCTTAATCATTGTTGGTGGGCCTATATTCGTTAATGATGAGGAGTTAATTAGAGGTGGTGCTGACGTAGTTGTTAGGAATGAAGGTGAGTTAACATTAAGTGAGTTGATTAGCCAAGGGCTTCTTGAAGGTAGAAGAGACTTCTTGGACTGTGTTAAAGGAATAACTTACCGTAAAGGTGATGAGATCATTAGGAACTCTGCTAGGGGGTTTCTGTCTAGGCACGTACTTAATAGGTTTAAGCACTCAGTAAATGTCGTTAAGTGCTACAAGAATTTCTGGGCGTTAAGGATTTATGTAGAGGTTGTTAGAGGCTGTAGCAACTTCTTCAGACCTAAGCCAGGGTTAGTTAACTGTATTGAGTGCCATAGATGTAGAGCGGGGCCTCTATCACAAAGAACTGAGTGCCCCGTAGGTATACCTCCTGGATGTGGATACTGTGGCGTTCCTGCACTTTTCGGTCCCGCAAGGAGTAGGGACCCGTACTTAGTCCTTAGTGAGATTGAAGGTCTGGTTAAGCTGGGGGTTCGTAGGGTTGTGCTTAGTGCCCCTGACTTCCTTGATTATGGGCGTGACTTGCTGGTTGAGCCTGAACCATTAACGAATCCTAGAGAGCCACCACCTAATCTTGATTACATACGTAAGCTTCTAGACCTAATAATCGGGTTAGATGAGGTTAGGAGGGGTGAGGTGGTTATCTCTATAGAGAATATAAAGCCTAACTTAGTAAATGAAGAGGTTGCTGAACTACTGGGTGAGTACCTTAGTGGTACAGCAGTCCATATAGGGTTAGAGACTGGCGATGAGGAGCACCACGTAGCTGTAGGCAGGCCCTCACATGTGAATGAGGTGCTTAACGCAATTAAACTACTTAGGAAGTATGGGTTAAGACCCTATGTATACTTAATTCATGGTTTACCAGGACAGAATGAGAGAACTATAAAGAATACCTTAGCAGTAATTGATAGGTTAGCTAAGTTAGGTGTTGAGAAGATAACGCTATATAGGTTCACACCACTAAAGGGAACAGCCTTCGAGAAATACCCTAAACCACCACCGGCTATCGAGGATAAACTCTCTAAGGCCCTATATGAGAAGGTTAGGGAGTTCAATATCAGGGTTAAGGAGAGTATGGTAGGTAAGGTTATGGAGGTTATTGGGGTTAGTAGGAAAGGGGGGTATGTAGTCACTTACCCTATAAAGCACGGGCCCGTAGTCCTTGTTAGGGGTTCGTCAAGACTTATAGGTAAGCTGATTAAGGTAAAGATAACAGAGGTATTGAGCGATAGAGAACTTAAGGGTGAGGTAATCTCATACCGTACGCTAATGAGAATTTAAAAATAAATATAGCCGAATATGCTTAGTAGTTATTGATGATGAGTTACCTCCGGCGTGATTGGTGAAGAAAACTTACCCGCCTGATTATATAACATGAACACATTTATCTATTAAGGACTTAATACCTAGGCCGTCATGAATGATTATATGCTTCTTAAGCATGTTTCTTAATACTCCTTTGCAGGGGTTAAACGTATCTAGCTTAAGAACTATAATATCTGCAGGTAGGGTACGAGGCTTAACGTTGTAAATAAGTTCTTCAGCTTTACTTACATTATCTTTAACGATTACCATCAAATCTAAATCCCTAGGCTCTGATGAGTAAATAGTATCTAAAGACCCTCGACCACCAAAAACTATTACTGTTGCTTCATGACCTAATAGACATACTAATTCATTTAAGAATTTCCTTATTAAATAGGGTCTCTTCCTAAGTGAGTTTGCCCTACTCCTTAAGAAGTTTTTCAAGGTATTTAATGATCTTCTCTGCATAGCTTAAGCACCTTCTAGCGGCTCTCTCATTATATATACTTAATCCGAGTCCGGGATATCTAGCCCTTGTATAATGTTTTTCTAATGCTTCACCCAACGTGTATATCTCTTCAGAGATTTCATAATTAAGACCCTCTATAGCCTCTAATAATTCAACAAGACTATGAGTAAAGGGGTATGAACCAGTGAGCCTAACTAGGAAACCTTTTAAGTAAAGTTCAGTGGCTTGTTGAGCATGAAAGCAAGCTAGCCAATATCTACCCCTACCTATGTCGTCCCTAGCCTCATTGAGGAATTCATGAGCTTCAATTAACCATTCTTTATATTCCGTCATAGTTCCTTATATTAACTACTTAACTAAGATACTTAAGTATCTCGTTAGGAATTGCTATATATGTATTAACTTACCTGTGCGGTACTTAGCCATTAGGAGTAGCCTCTTAACTCTCTCCTCTGTTGGTGGGTGTGTTGATAGGAATGCGTAGTGCAATCTATCCCATATGCTTAATCTCTTACTTAAGTACTTACGTAGGTCTACATGTATAGCTCTGGGATCTAGACTCCCTAATACACTTAAATCACCCACGCTTAGTGACTTCATTATTTCGTTGATGACCTCCTCATACCTAACTAAAGCCCTGGCTAACTCCTCAGCACCAGCATACATAGCTGCTGTTGCGTCAGCCCTAAACTCTAAGTGCCTGCTAACGGACTTAGATATAAACACCATCACTACATGAATAAGTAGTAACGCTAGGAACGCTAGGGCTACGAAGGGAACAAAGATCCAGCCGATAACGGACTTAATAAGTAACTTAAGTACTGACTTAAGCATGTTTAGTAACTTACCTGAGACCCTATGTGGTAAGGTAATTATGGATAATAAGCACACATCACCATTCTTAATGTGAGCTAACTCATGGGCTATGATGGCTCTTGCTTCATCGAGCGGGAATTTGGCTACTAACGGACCTAACACAATACCGTAGGAGAAGCACCCACATAACCTACACACGAAAGCCGCCAATAAATATCTCGGGGATACATATACGTTTACATAATCACTTATACCCATCTCCATAGCTAGGTGCTTAGTCATAACTGCGTAGTCCTTAAGGACAGTTAGGAAAGGACCTCCTAATGATAAGTAACTTAAGTCATTACTGGCAAGTAGGTCGTGAGCCATAATTAATGAGGTAATGGTGAGTATGAGTATGAGGAACGGTATGTAACCATAAGTAATTGCTAACCAGTGAAGTATTAAGGCACCAACAACAGTCACTAAAGCTATGACAATAATCCCTATGGAGACCACGATCGATGTGGCTATGAACGAATATATTAAGGCTAACACATACTTAAGTACGTCCTTAACCCCCAATACCTACCTTACCCAGTGAAAGGTATGTTTAAGTAGTAATTAAGTAATGAGGTACACTACACTCTGAGTTTCAGAGGTTAAGCATAATATAATACCTAGCATGGGATATGAAGTATTGGTGCTTGCAGTGACTGAAGACATGGCTAGGTTAGCAGACTTCGCTAGAAGGTTGCACATATATATAAGTACGTTAGGCACGGGCTTTACTTTCTTCACTTTCGGTATGGTGGTTATAGCTCTCATACTAATAGCCGATTGTGTCACTTACGGAATGGGTGTTACAGTTAAGAACGTAGCTATAGCGGTGGCGATAGTGACTAGCATAATCATATCCGTATTCGCAGTGTATACTGTAATCCTTAAAGCACGTGGCACTCGTGAGGCTAGTGCAAAGGGCTGGTGGTTCATGGTGACCTTTGGTGCGCCCTTCACCCTAATGTACTCTATAGGTCCGAGGTTATTGCCTAGGTATGTCATGCCTACAATATGGTTTCTATGCTTAGGTATGGCCTTCCTTCTATCTCACTTTATCTGTGAGAGGCCATTAATACGGAAAGGAGTCATGGTAGCTAAGCCCTTCTTAATCTCAGGGATATTTATGCTGGCTTCCTACCCACTAATATTGTATATATCATATATACACATACCTGAAGGTAGGGTAGGACTCGTTGAGAGCTTCGCCTCAGGGATGACTCTACTCGTGTATTATATAGCTGGCGCCTACTCACTATATAAAGCTAATGAACTATTTAAATAATGTGAAGCCTCGCATGAGGTTCGATGATGAGTGCTGGTGAGGACCGCTTAGCTGGCGTTAAGGAGTTAAACCCAGACTTAATGAATCCTAAGAGATTCTTAATAATCACGTTTCTCTACCTATTCGGACCTAAGACTATGGCTGAACTTCAAAGGGCTTTAAGGTTCACATGGGGTGACTTAGATAGTAACCTTAAGAGGCTTAAAGGGAGGGGCTATGTAGAGTTGAAGAAAGTTTTTACATTAAGAGGCCCTAGAACTATGGTCTCTATAACCGAGAAAGGGGTTAAGGAGTACGAGAGACTAGTTAATAAATTAAGAGATATATTGACTAAGGTTAGAACCTCTTAAAACACTTCTAAGCTGTTCTAATTTACTTGGCTAGACTTAACTCTAGCCCTAACGTCGTTTAGTTTTTCATCAACATCGTCAAGACCTAGTGACTTAAGCACATCACTCTTAGGTATCCCAAACTCGTCGTAACCTACGAGCTCATAGTACTTCCTTACACATTCCCTTACCTCATCCCTACTTAATGACTTACCCAAGCATGGGCCCGTAGGTAAAGGCTCATAGAATCTCTCTGGGTTATCGTCATGTATACGTGGGTCCCAATAGATGTCCGGACCGCTAATGAGCAGTAACGCCCTCTGTAGGTGTAGGATCCTTAACCCTAACTCCTTAAACCATCTATCGGGGGTTAAGCCCGCCCCAGTAACGACGTTGTAGAACTCTATGAGTTTATTGAAGTCTATGAAGTTAAACATACATACGATCGCTGAATCATAAAATATATCCCTTAATTCACCTTCTTCTATAGGTATTGAGGCTATTGATGTGTGATCACCGCCTTGTACGGAAGTAGCATAAGAGAATGATCTGGGATAGTCAGAACCGCTTCTCACTCCATGAGCCCCTACAGCAATACCCTTAACATGTACTGCGTACTTAGTTACGTCTACACCCTTGGCCTTAGATAACTTTAATGCAGCCCTATAAGTACCCTCAGCTAATAAATCACCGATACCCTCCCTAAACGTGATCATCTCCATTAACTTAGCGAACGCATCAACATCACCCCACCTTAACTCGAACCCTAAATCATCCTTACTCAAGATACCCTTCTCAAATAACTCAGCTACGAACCCCATTACATTACCTGTATTTATCCCGTCAAGACCTAACTCATCAGCTAATGCTGATAGGTACGTTAGTCCCTTAACATCGAATACGCCTAGGTTAGTTCCTAAGTAAGCACCCATCTCGTAATCGGGTCCATCAGTAATGAATACCTTACCATCCTTGATCACTTTACTCAACTTCATACACGCTGTGGGGCACCCAAAGTCAGACCAGAACTTCTTAATCCAGACACCACATTCAAAGTTACTAATCATTAACTCTTTACGGTCATGCCATTCCTCTCTCCAGTTCTTAATGGGTTCTGAACTGGTTTCGTAACCGACGTTATATATGCCTGGCGTAGTACCCCACTCTTTAAGTCCTGAACGCCTACTGAGAGTTCTCCATAATTCCTTAAGCTTAATGACTAGTTCATCCTTATTAGCCACTTCAGGTAAAGGTCCTGTACCCTTAACGATAATTGCCTTGAGTTTCTTAGAACCCATGACAGCACCGTAACCACCATACCCCGCAGCGTGAGTTAGTTTCGACATGACTGCGGCAGTTCTGACTAATCTCTCACCTGCTGGGCCTACATATATGTAGCCAGGTACGTTGCAAGGACCTAAATCCTTACGTATCTCGGGATATATCTTATTCATTATGTAGTTAATAGTTTCCCTACTCCCTAGACCCCATATGTCTTTAGCATCCCTTAACTCTACGCGGTCATTAACTATGAGTAAGTATGTTGGTTTATCAGCAGATCCACGTATAATTATACCATCGTAGCCGGCTGTTCTTAACTCAATAGCTAACTCCGTAGAAAGTGTGGAGCCAACGACGCCATTACTTTGCGGGCTCTTACCCGTAACACATACCTTAGCCCCGGGGTAAAAGCCTGTTAAAGGGCCTGTAAGCACTAATAGTAGGTTTTCCGGACCTAAAGGATCTATAACTTCCCAAACCTTACCTAACTCCCTCCATAAAACCCAAACACCTAACCCCCTACCACCAATGAATTTCTTGAGTATGTCTTCATCGAAACTAACAACCTTAACCCTACTTGTTGTTAGGTCAACATCAATAAATTTATTCCAGTAACCATACATGTTAACCACCCATAAGTTTCTCCATCACTAGTTTATGAATTCTCATAGGGTCTATAGCGTATGCTTTAGCTATATCAGCATACTTAGTAACTAGTCTTAAGGCATTAAATCCTAATGTGCTACATACCTCAACACATCTAGGGCTACCACCGCATAGGTCGCATACGATGACCTTCCCCTTAGCAGGATGTAGTTTAAGTGCTTTAGCAGGGCATGATTCAATGCATACCCCACAGCCATTGCATTTGGACTCATCAACTATCACGGCTCCTGTCTTATTATCAACACTTAAAGCATTGGTAGGGCATGACTTGATGCATGGATAATCACTACACTGATCGCAAAGAACCGGTATATTAATCCCTGGGAATAACTCCATCACGCGTATCCTTGATACCTCAGGCCATATTTTACCTTCATGCTTTAAGGAACATACAACCTCACATAACCTACAGCCGCTACACCTACTGAAGTCCCTCAAAACCCAGTAATGTCTGATTTCCTTATCGCTATTCACATAATCACCAAGTAGAAAACTATGATCACAACAATAAATTAATTACGTAAAGGTAGTAACTAATGTTAATTATCGTTAAGCATGTAAATAAGGCTACATACTTTAGGTCATAGTTAAACCATTGAATGCCCTTAATGGAACTTAGCTTACTCCATAAGCCCTCAGTAACTGCTCTAGATCTCTCCCTAGAATGAAGTATCAATACAGCTAGAGACTTCCATACTTTCTCACCCTTAGACCTACATATGCCGTAAGCCATAGTGCCATCCCTAACCAAGGATGGGGTCAACGTAAGGAGCAGAAGGGGGTATAGCTTAAGTGCCTTGAAATTAATACCTAAAAACCTACAGAGTTTACCCGTAATGTATGATATCTCAGCTGGGTGTATTAAATTAATGAACAAGATTATGGATAGCGATATTAGTAATGTCTTAGTGAAAACAGTTAATGAATTGATTAACGGGTCTTCCTTAACGAATAGTAATGAAGTTAGAGATAACCAAGCCGATGGTATCAACGAAATTATTAGGGAGTACGTAAAGACCTTAAGCCCAACAGTAACTAGCGAAATAATTATTAGCTCTATTATGGGAAGTAATGATTGATTCAGTACTATTTTCGCAACCAATAATACGTAAGTAATTAACCATAACGCATAGGTCAGTACACCACCATGCTTGTACGACTTATCCTCACAAAGGAATAACGAATTATATATGGCTACTATCAGCTTAAATAACATGTCATTCACCTTAACTCTATGTACCTCATGGAGAACTCCTTAAACATAGGGTCATGAGAAGCTACAACAACAGATCCTCCCTCACTAACCATCTCATGAATAGCTCGAATGACCTCATACTTATTCCTTAAGTCTAGACCTACTGTAGGCTCATCTATGAGTATGAGCTTATAACCCCTAACCATAGCTGAGGCTATAGCAGCCCTCCTCTTTTCACCACTACTTAGCCAGATAATACCTAAGTCCTCCTTACCGACTAAGTTAAACTTTCTTAGGAGCTCATACCCTAATGACTCATTGGGCTTAAGTACCTCATCCCTAACGGTTGGTTCAGTAAAGAATAAGATGGGGTTCTCAGGGATTAGTACGCGCTTACAACCGCATTTAACCCTACCTTTCGTAGGTCTTAATAGACCGGCTATTAACTTAAGTAATGTAGTCTTACCGGACCCTGAAGGACCTATTAATGTTAAAAACTCCCCTTCATAAACACTTACGCTTAGGTTTTTAATCACGTAGTTATCGCCTAGGTACTTAAAATATATGTTAATAAGCTCGCATAATTTCGTATCCTTAGATACGTTACGGGTTAGGGACTTACTTAACGCCCAGCTTAAGTCCTTCTTGAGCCTCTCATATTTACTGAGTAATTCCGAGCATGGGGTTTCACTTAAGACCCCATTGTCTATGTAAAAGCACCTATCAACAATCCCAAGCCAGAGCTCTAGGTCGTGATCTATGATAATTGATGTACCGCCCCTAGATTTAATTATCTTAATAGCCTCCATAACCTGGATCTTATTTTTCATATCTAAGTGGCTTATAGGTTCATCAAATAGGAATACCTTAGAACCCCTCACAAAGGCCGTTAATGCGTTCAACCTTTGTGCTTCACCAGCGCTTAATGTATAAGTAAGTCTACGCTCATACCCACCTAGCCCCATACCCTTTAAGTAATCATGTACTTCATTAAGTGACTTAACACCTAAGACAGCTAGTTCAGTCCATACATAAGGGGTCACTATAGAGTCCCAAGGTTCTTGGGGTACATACGTAACTAGCGTAGTTAAGGACTTAACGTCCCGCTTACTTAAAGGACTATACCCGTAGATACTTACTTTACCATCTACGTAAGCCTCCATTAGGTTAGGTATAACGCCTATTAATGACCTAAGTAATGTGGTCTTACCTGAACCTGAGGGACCAGTTATTAATACAGTCTCGCCCTCCTTAATACTGAAGGAAACATTCTTCAAAACGCATACATCATTAAAACATACGGTTAGGTCATCAACCTCTATAGCTACCTTACCTCCTTGAGGCCCTCTCAATAAACTCCACCAGTGGTAGGGCTATGATTATACCCATAACCATCTGAGAAATATTTCCAGGAACCTCAGCTAATGCCGCTATAGGCTCCCTACCGGTTAGTGGGTTTGATATGAAGAACTCATAGAGGAAATAGCCAAGAACCATTAAACTACCTCCACAGATCATGGAGATTACCTTAACGTTCCTTAACCCACGCTCCATGCAGGATATGGCAAGTATTAAGAGGAATATTAGGAACGCTATAATAACCCATACTACCGGCTGAAACGATATGCTAATAATATAGTCTCCATAACCTAATGTGATCTCTATACCTAATAGACCTACGTATATAGATACTAAGGAGAGTGCCGTAGCTAAGGCAAGCCCAGCAATAAACGAGAACTTCCTTAGCTTACTTAACTTACTGAATAATAACCCAACGACTAGACCCTCAATAAACTTAATCACTAAAGTCCCTGGAGCGAATATAGAGTAACCAGTAACTACGTCAGCTAACGAAGCACCAACACCACCAGCAATCCCAGCAACTAGTGGTGGGGAGAGTATGGCTGCAACGTAAATCATTGACTCACCTAAGTTTAGGTAGCCCCCAGTAGCTGGGGTCTGTATCTGGATTATGATTGTAGCCACAAACACCAGTACCGTATATATGACGCAATCAACAAGCACCCTCAATTCCTTATGGATCATGACAGCACCTAAACACATCTAATAGAAATAACCTTAAATCTTAACTCCATATGAATAATCACAATACAGTACAGATACATAAAGTAATGCGTACCCACCTTTAATTATAATTTAAATTTATGTTTGTGAATTATTATAGGGTATTACCTATGGCGTTTAGTAATCCTTTAATGGAGAAGAACATTATCGAAATAGATGTTCGCGTTGTTAAGGTCGTTACATTTAAAGTTCCTAAGGATCTTTATGAGGAGGTTGAAAGAGCTGTAATGGAACACGGGTTCTATAATATTAGTGAGTTCATTAAGAGGGCATTGGATGAATACATAAACTATTTAGAGAATAGTAACTTAACGCCTAAGCTTTAGCAGAACCAACACACATATGAATATAATTATTAAAGCCAAGATTAGGTATGTCAGTATAGGTTTAGCGCCTTCCTCAGTATGTATAGGGGTCTTTATTTTAGGGGTACTTGGGTAAGTATATGTTGTTGGTGTTGACGTTACTGAGGGAACGGTTGTTACTTCGCTTGTTGTGGTTGTTTTCTTGGTTGGTACTGAGGTTTCTGACTTCGTTGTACCTGTTTCTGGCGTGGTTGTTATCGTTGTCTCTGTTCTTGTAGTTAATGATGTAGTTGTGGTTGTAGTGAGGGTTGTTACTGTTGGCTGTGTAGTTGTTGATGTAGTTGTTTGTGATACTGCAGTAGTTGTGGTTACCGGGGCTTCTGTTGTTGAGGGGAGTACTGTATATTCAAGTAAGGCTTGTTTGGTATTCATAAACGTTATGACATAACTGTTATTCCTAATAGCTAACATATAAGGTTCAGGTTCGATATTCAGTATCACATGGTCTAGTGGCATAGTGATTGTTAAGTTACTTATCGTTGTAGGATAGGTAATGTTTATTACGTAATAAAGTCCTTCAGTGACTTCACTACTGGCTAAGTATTTTATATTAGCAATTATTGGGTAATCCGTAGTTAATACCTCAATAACACCTTCATCAATATTAAATATAACTAAAGTTACATTGGTCGTATTCGTTAAGTACACAACATCAGATATGAAGTAACCTATTAAAGGCATCTTAACGTATACGTCATTAATGTAAGCATTAAGCTCTACTAAAGTGTAGTTAGCATATATCACATCAATAATTAGGGAATTAACTACGTAATTAGTAGTACTTTGTGTTAAAGCAATAAGTGAGGACGTAATTACTAAGATTATTGCCAAAGCTACCACGGTAGCTCTAATGTCCATGGTCATATCCTTACCCCTCATAATTATCTTAACCTAAGTTATAAGAACTATAGCTACTTACTACTAGCACTTACCTCTTTAAACATCCTTATGAACTCATTAATCACTTTCTCCTCGTTAAAATTCATCATTGCGTACTTCCTGCAGTAATCAGTTAATTTCAAGTATTTATCTTCATTACTAGTTCTTAACTCATATAACGCTAATATGTGATTTATGTACTCAGTAGTTGTAGCCGCATACTTAACGCATTCTTTGGGATGACCTTGGTGCGTGGGTATGTCGCTAGTCACTACAGGTGTTCCTGTAGCTAACGACTCAATAATTACTAAGCTAAATACGTCAGTTCTTGATGGGTATATTACTACTGAAGCCCTACCGTACATCTCTATAAGCTCCTCCTCACTAAGGAAGTCATAGGTAATTACGTTTTTGAAAGGTAGTTTCTCAGGTATGGCGAACTTTATGTTAGGGTTCTTAGTTTCCATGACCCTAACTACTTTCCTCACTACATCAATACCTTTCTCCCAGCTTAACCTACCTACATAGAGAACTATGAACTCCTCGTCTTTAATGACCTCACTCTTAAAGTATGAGTCGTCAACCCAGTTAGGTATGTTATACTCAGGTACACCTAACTTAAGCTCTATATTAGGGTTAGGTATGTGTATAGCGTTAAATCTCTTAATATCATATTCACCAAAGTACTTAAACGTCTTGTACGCTAAGTACTGCTTAAAACCTAGGTAGTTGATGAAATCTATGAAGTCAAGCCTATGTAAGTCCGGATGTTGGTACTGAGGTATTAGTACTGCCCCATGGATACCGGCTATCTTAGGTGCTTTAATCCCCAATAACTGTAACCTCCATATTAGTGGGGCGTAATTAACGTAAACAACGTCGTAATCCTCATCTCTACATACCCAACACTCACTATATGGTATGTCACCTAGTAACTCACGAACAACTCCTTCCTTACCGCGATCTCTATTCAATGGTAGAGCAGCTACCTCAACATCAACACCCATACGTCTTAAACCTCTACCTAACCTAACGATGAACTTCTCAGCGCCACTCATGTGGGTTAAGCTCTCATGATTCACTAGCAATACCTTCATTAATCACCCTCCACACAACGTAGTTAGTCCATTATTAAGTTAAAGCTAACTACTAAATACTGAACCTCACAATGTTATTTAGTGAATACCGGTGGGTGGCTTGAACACCTTCATACGCATATACGTCTTCCTAAGCTGCCTTGCTTTCCTGCTCGTGCTCAATATACATATATCCTTAATAATAGCTCTATTAGCGTCCTTAATCCTATGTGTGTATAGTTTTACTGAAAAGAAGATATATTTAGGGGTCATTCACTTAATAACATTTACTTCCGTGATACTGGCCTTAGTACTTTCAATGAGTAAGATAGCTCAACTGTCATTAGCTAAGGACTTAAACACAGAGGTCTACTGGATTATTAATGAGAGCGTCATTGAGTTATTAGCAGCTTTAGCATTCTTTTCACTAATAACAACACTAACAGTGGCTAAGGAACTTAAAAAGCACTTAACAATTAAGGAACTTAAGTTACTACTGTTCTTTAACTTATTAATTGTAGGTGGGGTTATTGTGTATGCGTTACTTATAGATATGAAGGTATTTAAGCCCTTAATTAATTCATTAATAACTCAAGATATTGCTAAATCATTAATTACGCAACTCTTCATAATACTTCACTTAGTTCCGCAAATAGATCTATTCTTAATAGGGTGTTGCGGTTATGGATTAGCCTTATTCTTACTAGCTATTAAGGTATTTAAGGAAATCGAGTATGCTCAGTCATTATGAAGTCAATTTACTAATATCTTCTAGCTCAAGAATAAGTTGGGTGCCTTCACTTACTATCTCTAGTTTTACTGGCAGTAGTGTAGATTCCTCAAACCATTCGGTAAGGATTACGCTTTCATTACTCTTAGGCTTAATTACGTATTTAAGGCATTTTAACTCACCTAACTTCCCTAATTTAATTACATCCTTTGAAGTACTGACTATAGATAAGTTCTTTGGGTCTAGCTTAAACAGTATATCCGTGAAGTTCCCTATCGTGTCATACCCTCTGAAACCTAACGTCATTAGGTAATCACCTAAGAGGCTATTAGAGGTATACGCCCTAATTTCTATCTTTAGGCTGACTATGTCTGATTTGAATGCCGTGTACGTTCTACTGCCGGTCTCTACATCGTAATTAGATATGTTATATCTTACTTCAGTAGTCATATTCTTAAATTCGAGAATGGCGTATAGGGCGTCATATATACCGTACGAAGTATCATTGATCATTAATGTTCCCTTAACTCTATACGTTAAGATAATCCTAGAACCTAGGTGTATCTCCCCTAACCTACTTAATGGGTTTACCTCATGGGTTATCTTAGTTAACGTTATTATAGCCCCATAAGCCACGGTCAAGATAATCGCGCATACAAGTACAGCAATTATTAACTCCTTCCTAGGCCTTAATGAGATGCCTCTATACTTACGCTTCTTCACTAACTTACCGATCTCTTTACGCTCCCTACGTACCTTCTTAGCTGTCTTACCCTTCTTCTTAACCAAGTACTACACCTAGGAAAATACTATGGTCTAAACTTAAAAACGTAAGTGTCCTAATGTCTTACTTAACAATCTTAAGGTCATAAAGTAATTAATACTTAAAACGCTATTAAGATGTGGTCATACATATTGAGGTACGTAGTAAAGAAGTCAATGATTGCCTTAACGCTATTATCGCTGGTAGTATTAGCGTTAATCATTACTCAAGCACAAGCAGTAAGTAATGAAGTAGTGGAAACATCTATTGTACTTCAGGACGATGAGTTTGTGGTCATATTAATATTTAGGGAGCCACCACCGACCCTTAAGTCATTAAACATTAAGTTAATACTTAACTTAAGTAGTAATGAGGGTCATTTAAGGTTTAAAGCCCTTAGAGCCTTAGGTAAGGCTTACCTAACTATACAGGAGTTCTCAATAAACACAACTAAATCCTTAAGTAGCGGGGTCTATAGGGAGACTTCATTAATTAAGTATAAGTTAGGTCGTGAGGTATTAATTAACTTAACCATGAGTATTAATGTTAATGTGGAGGAAGGCTACGTAGGTAAGGGTTACTTAGTAGGTACGTTAAGTAAGTTATTCAATGCTTCAGATGTTTTAAAGACCGTTAAGTATCTAGATTACTGTGCTGAGCTTAAATCAGGGGAGGTTCGTGAAGTGGATGACTATATATACATCAATTATAGTATAGTACTTAAGAAGGAGTGTTTATTGAAGATAATTAAATACCCAGCACTTGGTGTTGAGTATATTAATGAGTCATTAAGGCAGAGGGTAGTCATTGAGAAGGACATACTTAGTGATGACGTAATTACGGAGTTCGTTGGTAGAGACTTCATTAATTACGTGAACTTATTGTTAAGGGACTTAAGTAGTGTTACGGGTATATCGGGGCGTGAAACCTCGCTAGCCATTAATGCAAGCGCATCGGTAGGGTTAGCTGACATCATAGATGTAGAGCTTAATTATGGGGGTGGAAATGGATCATTAATTAATAAAATAGTCATTCATAAGTTCATAGGTGAGAACTTAAGTAGTTCATGGAATTCGTTAAGGGATGATATAATTAGGTTCTTTAAGAAGCTAGGTGTTGAGGTATTTAACGTTACTGACTTAATAATTAGATCTAGAGAGGGTTATAGGTTAATGCATGATAATAAGTATTATGAATCACTTAGCTTTACTAACTTAACGCTCAGTCAATTATATGACTTAATAAGCAGTATTGATGTGGTTAAACCACCTAAGACCACGACCACAAGCATAACTACGTCAACGACAACACCAACAATAGCACCAAAACCCATGGATATATGGAGTAGGCTGAAGATACTCATACTTATAGCCCTCATAATAACTCTATTAGTGGTTGTGTACTTAACGATAATAATGCGTAGGGAGTGATTATGGAGGAAAGAACAATTAGGGAGAGAATTATTGAGTTATTAATCAGTACTAAGGAGCCTCTAGATGTTAGGGACATAGCTACGTATCTAGGTCTAGACTTACGCGAGGCTGACATCATTTACGACCATCTAAGACATGCGGCTAAAACCATCAGGAGGCTATCTGAAGGTAGGTTACAGTTGGTTATGCAGCCACCATACTGCCTTAACTGTGGTTACGTGTTTAAAGACTTAGATAGGCCTAGGAAACCGTCAAAGTGTCCTAAATGTAAGTCACAGAGGATAGCACCGCCTAGGTTTAAAATAATTGAGGTTTAGCTCTCAAAAGGTAATATACCTACGTACTTACCCACGCCCGGCTTACCGACAAGTTCTCTATCAAGAACAATGGGTTCGCCACAAACGAATACGTGAAGAGGCCAGCCACACATCTCAATACCTTCAAACGGGCACCAATCAACCTTATGATGAAGTTCGGAAGCCTTTACTTTCCTACAAGTATTGACATCTAGAACTACTAAATCAGCATCACTTCCAGGACGTTCTGAGCCTTTCTGCGGATATATGTGCATGGACTTAGCAGGCCCTGCTGAGATTACCTCAACAAATCTCTTAAAGTCTATATAACCCCTCTTAACGCCGAATGTATACATAAACGGTATTATTAGTTCAATAACAGGTATACCTCCCCAAGCCTCCCAAACACCGACCTCCTTCTCCTCTCTAGGTGCTGGTGCGTGATCTGAGGCTATTGCATCTATTGTACCGTCCTTAACGGCCTCCCATAATGCCCTAACATCATCCTTATTCTTTAGCGACGGTGTTATTTTTAAGTAATTACCGAATCTAACAACATCATCTCTACTGAAGTAAAGGTATTGAGGGCACGTCTCTGCAGTCACGTTAATCTTAAGGGACTTAGCAACCCTAATCATCTCAGCCCCTAAACCAGACGATACGTGAGCTATATGTACATGAACACCCACATTCTTACCGAACATGATTACTCTATTAATAGCTACTGCCTCAGCGACATCTGACCTAGCCTCATGATGGGCTAAAGGATCAGACCTACCCTTAACAGCTTCTAAACCTAAGTCAATCAGTAGATCATCCTCGGCATGGACGAAAGCAACCCTATTAAACCTCTTTAACTCCTCCATAATCCTTATAATACCTTCATCACTTGATTTGAAGGGCTTACACGTAAATATCTTAAATCCTATAACCCCCTTATAAGCGAGTTTCTCGATATTAAACCAGTTCTTCTCATTCATCATACCTGCATGGATACCAAAGTTAACCAGTGAATTCCTTAATCCCTCCTTAAGCTTAATATCAAACTTACTTGGATCATCAACATACATCCTTAAAGGCATATCGAAAACAGTAGTTATACCTCCGAAAGCTGCTGCCGTTGTTCCTGTAATGAAGTCTTCATGATGGATGTAGTCAGGGTCATATATATGTGCATGAATATCTATACCTCCAGGTATTAATGGTAATCCTTTAGCGTCGAAGACTTTATCAGCTTTACCTACGTACTTAACCTCATCCTTAGTTAACGCCTTAATAATCCTTCCCTCAATAACTATAGAGCCTTCAATAAATTCACCACCAATAAATAACTTAGCATTCTTAATTACATACAATAACCTCACCATAACTGACTTAGCAGATAAGAATTATATCTTAATTGTTCAGAAACCCACTATGGACGTATTATTAAATTAATTACGTCTTAAGGTATTACCTCAATAACTGTGTCTACTAACTTAGCATTCATAACGTCTACAAGCCCCTTATCAGTAATTCTTAATTCAGGGATTACTGGTAACGCTATGAGTCCTAATGTAAGGAATGAGTTACTGAAGTCTATACCTACAGTCTTAAACGCCTTCTCAATATCCTTAACCTCTTCATAGACACGCTCGGCTTTTTTATCACTCATTAAGCCAGCTATAGGTAGGACCACCTTACCAATTACCCTACCTTTAGAAACAACTACGATACCGCCACCTGACCTCTTTATTTCATTAATTGCCTTAAGCATGTCATGAGGGTCTGTACCCATGACTATTAAGTTATGTGTGTCATGAGCTATTGTTTGCGCTATAGCCCCTTCCTTAATCTTAAACCCCTTAACGAATCCTTTACCAATATTACCTGTATGATGATGCCTCTCAATAACGCATATGTGTACTATGTCCTTACTTAAGTCACTAGATAAGTAACCGTTAACTATAGGTACTGTATCCCTACCCCACTTAGTTAATGCTTTTCCCGGAATTACCTCAATAATGTTAACAACGGCTTTAGAACCTTCAGCCTTAATCAGTAAGTCCTCGACTTTCTCTATGGGTTTAAACTTTACAGTCTCGTAAGCCTTCCTCGGATATTTGAACTTGCTTTCAGCCTTATGGACGTACTTACCATCCTTAACTATTAACTTACCATCAACAAATACGTGACTAACGCTTACTGATTTCATATCCCTTAATAATACTATATCAGCTAACCTTCCAGGAGCTATAATGCCTAGCCTATCATCGAGTCTTAAGTGTTCTGCAGCGTTTATGGTTACCATTTGTATAGCCTTAATGGGGTCGACCCCCTCCTCAATAGCTGACCTAACTATGTAGTCCATGTAGCCCCTCTCAATAAGGTCCCTAACTTCAGTATCATCACTGATCAGTAAGACCCTCCTAGTATCTACATCCCTCTTGGTAACTACCTTAATAACCTCCTTCAAATCCTTCCAAGCACTACCCTCCCTAACCATTAGATACATACCCTTCCTTAACTTCCTAAGTCCCTCCTCTTCAAACACACTCTCATGGCATGATGAAATGCCGGCTAATATATAGGCGTCTAGTTGCTCATCATTTAATAATGGTGCGTGCCCGTCGATCACCTTACCGATTATCCTTGACGCCACGATCTTCCTAAGTATGTCTTCACTGGCATTAAGTACAGAAATAAAGTCCATGACCTCCCCTAAGCCTATGATCGAAGGCTCTTCAAGAAGCTTGCTAACTACTTCATGGTTAAGAACATGGCCTGGGGTTTCTAGATTTAATGATGGGTCTGTAGCTGGAACACAGGATGGGACCTCAAAAAACACGCGAAGAGGAACATACTTAGCCTCCTCAATAAATAGCTTAATCCCCTCATAACCTAAGACATTAGCTATTTCGTGGGGATCAGCAACAACTGATGTAGTTCCATGCATAAGTGCTAGCTTACTAAATTCAGTTACTGTCAACATACTTGACTCTATATGTACGTGGGCATCTATAAAGCCAGGGACCGCGTAATATCCCTTACCGTCAATTATGAAGGTCTTCTCAGATACATACCTAGATAGGTCCCTAATATTACCGACCCTAACTATGTACTTCCCCATAACAACTATGGCTGAGTTCCCAATAACTTCACCAGTAACAACGTTAACCCAATTAACGTTCTTAATAATTATATCGGGCTTAATCCTCCCTTGAGCAGCTAAAATAAGTGTTGCTAAATCACCCCAACCAAGTTCTTGAATCTTATGAGACACTCCTAGAACACCTTGTTGTGGTTGCTTGGCTTAGACATCTTATTTTAAACTAATAAATCTGAAATTTAAATATTTAACGTAAAAAACTTCATAGGGTGTTATGGAGTGTGCGACATATATATTAGGGGTGGTTGGGTTTTAACATTGAATTCTCAAAGAAAAATCATTAAGGAAGGCGCTATAGCTATTGAGGACGGGGAGATAGTTGCTGTAGGTAAGAGAGATATTCTTGATAAGGACTACAGGTACCACAGTAAGGTAGTCATAGATGCCTCCAGAAAAATCATCATGCCAGGTCTCATAAACACTCACGTCCATATGATGCAAGCACTCCTAAGGAGCTGTGCTGAGTACCTTTCACTAATTTCATGGTTAAGGGACCGTATATGGCCCTTACAAGGTAACTACAAGCCTGAGGAAGCATTAGTTAGTTCTGAGCTAGCCATGCTTGAAATGATTAAGTCAGGAGTAACTACCTTCTTAGAGACTGGCTTAGTGGGTAGGTACGGTCCCGACAACATCGCTGAGGCTGTGTTAAGGATAGGTATGAGGGCTGCCTTAGCTAGGCACGTCATGGACATACCTGGGTATGCACTAGAGGAGAACATAATTCATGAGGGACTCATAGAGTCCGGTGATGAAAGCTTCAACGATACTGTAAGGCTTTACAAGAAGTATCACGGTAAGGAGGGTAGGTTATGGATATGGTTTGGACCAAGAACGCCTGGTGCGGTTACTGTCGAGCTTTATAGGAAGATAGCCGAGGCAGCTAAGGAGTTGAGGACAGGTATAACGATGCATTTAGCCGAGGTCAGAGAGGATGTAGAGTACACCACTAAGATGTTCAATAAGAGACCAGTAGAATTCGCTCATTGGGTAGGGATTACAGGGTCTAACGTTGTGTTAGTCCATGTCGTTTGGGTTACTGATGAAGAGATAAAGTTACTAGCCAAGACAGGTACCCACGTAAGTCATAATCCATCATCAAATATGAAGCTAGGTTCAGGTGCTGCTAGAGTCGCTGATATGCTTAAGGCCGGCGTTAACGTTACCTTAGGTACTGATGGTGGGCCATCAAACAATACTTACGATATGGTTAGGGAGATGAAGATAGCGGCTTTATTACAGCCAGTAATTAAGTTAGACCCTAAGGCATTAAGTGCTGAAGAAGTTATTGAGATGGCGACTATTAGGGGTGCTAAGGCGTTAGGTATAGACCACTTAGTAGGGTCTTTAGAAGTAGGTAAGAGGGCCGACATAATAACCATCAACTACTGGCAACCACACCTTCAACCACTAAACAACCCCGTAGCCCACATAGTATTCGCTGCTTCAGGACATGACGTGAGTGACGTAATAATCGATGGTAAGTTAATAATGCTCGATAGAAAGGTACTAACTATTGATGAAGAGGAGGTACTTAGGAAGGCTGAGAAAGCTTCTAGGTCATTATTTGAGAGGGCAGGTCTATGCCTAGAACCCGATACTAAGTGGGTTATCGAGTGATACTACGTACCTAAAAGCAACTCCTTTTTACTACCCTATGATTCCTTACCTTAGTGGGGGTAGGTGGTTAAGTATTAAGGTTTACGTACTTAGGCTTGGTCATAGACCTGAAAGGGATAAGAGAGTAACTACTCATGTGGGGTTGGTTGCTAGGGCTTTTGGTGCTTCAGGACTTATACTAGCTGACGTAGTTGATGAGAAGGTTAGGGAGAGTTTACTTAAGGTTATTGAGAGGTGGGGTGGTAGGGGGTTCGTTATAGAGATGGGTGTTAAGTATAGGGAGTACATTAAGGAGTGGAAGAGGATGGGGGGTATAGTTGTCCACCTAACTATGTACGGCATACACGTTGATGAAGTTATTGATAAGATAAGAGGTGAGGGTAAGGATGTTCTTGTAGTTGTTGGTGCTGAGAAGGTACCTAGGGATGTGTATGAGTTAGCTGACTACAACGTAGCTATAGGTCACCAACCACATTCGGAGGTTGCTGCGTTAGCAATTTTCCTAGATAGGCTCTTTAAGGGAAAGGAATTAAGGACTGAATTCCCTGACGCTAAGTTAAAGATAGTGCCTCAAGAGAAGGGTAAGAAAGTTATTCAGTTAAATTAAATGGGTTGTTCCTAACTTTAGTTAGTAAACCCTATTAGGATTCCCCTCCATTGTTTAAATGTTATAGGTGTGTGTTATGAAGCACTTAGTTACTGAATTATCGGGTAAGGATCTTATCTCAACACTTGATTGGAGTGTTGATGAGATAAGGATCGCTATAGAGTTAGCTAAGGAGTTAAAGAAGATGTACCATTACTTCGGTATTGAGTACATACCTAAGGTACTTGAGAGGAAAACATTCTTCATGTTATTCTATGCGCCATCCACAAGGACTAGGGCGGCCTTCGAGGCTGCTATGACAATGCTTGGGGGCCATGCACAATACATTGAGGCTAGAATGACTAGGATCATAGGTGGTGAGGCAGCTAAGGACGTCGCGGTAATGTATGAGAGGTATGGCCACGGCATAGGCGTTAGAATACTTGATAAGGCCATAGACTATGTATACGGTAGGGGTCACGCAGTCATCCAGGAATTCGCTAAGGCAGCTAAGGTACCAGTAATTAACATGGCCGACGATAGATTTCACCCAACACAAGGTTTAGCTGACCTAATGACTTTCGAGGAGATCCACGGTAATATTAGAGGCAAGAAGTACGTAGTTATGTGGGCTTACGCCCCAGAAATTAGGGGTTGGTGCAGTATTCAGGAGGACATAATCCTATTCACTAGGTTCGGTGTTGATGTAGTTGTTGCTAGACCTCCAGGCTTCGACCTAGACCCTAAGCTTATGGAGATGGCCAAGAAGAACGCTAAGGAGTCCGGTGGCTCCTTAGAATTCACGGATAATCTTAAGGAGGCTTTAGAGGGTGCTCACGCAGTGTTCCCGAGGAACTGGGCGTCACCTAAGCTAGTTGAGTTAGGTCTCAGTAAGTTCGGTGAAGAAGAGAGGAGGATACATGATAAGTACAAGGACTGGAAGCTAACTAAGGAGCTGATGGACTTAATGAATAAGAGCGGTGTATTGATGCACGTACTACCAATATTTAGGGGCTTCGAGGCTGATAATGAGGTAATCGACAGTCCCAGATCAGTAATTTATGAGCAGGCTGAGAATGGTTTATGGACTAAGGCGGCAGTATTAGCATTAACACTTTACGGAGTTAAGTAAAAATTTCCTTGCAAAATGATTAAGGGGTTAACCAATACTTAAATCATGGCTTTTTTAAACTATTTAGAGTATTAAAGCATTAAGTAAGAAAAGCTTTTAAGTATCCTCCATTATTTTTATACGTAAATAAGATAAAAAGTCATAAGGTGAGTTATTTGAGTAAGCCCTGGTATGTTGGTTGCATGAAGGGTAAGCACTTCCTAAACACACAGGACTTTACGCGTGAGGAGATAGAAAAGATTCTTGAGGCCGCTAAGGACTTAAAGCAGAAGTTTAGAAAGAGGGAGCCTACGCCTTACTTAGTCGGTAAGACATTATTCATGATATTCTACAATAGGTCACTTAGGACTAGAAATAGCTTTGAGGCAGGGATCTTCCAGTTGGGTGGTCACGCACACTTCATTAGCCCACAGGACGTTTATACCCCAACGCTACCTGAGGACATGATCCCATACCAGACTGAAGCTATCAGTGATGTTGCTAGGGTATTGAGTAGGTATGGTGACGCCATAGCGATCAGAATCTACGGGGATGCTGCTAAGTGGATTATTGGCAGGGGACATAGAGTTATTAAGGAGTTCGCTAAGTGGTCCTCAATACCGGTACTCAACATGGAGGACGACCTATACCACCCATTCCAAGCTCTAGCAGATATCTTAGCGGCTTTAGAGGTCGTACCTAACCTTAAAGGTAAGAAATTCGTAGTATCATATGCATACTCAGGTGGTCTTAAGCCCTTAGCGGTACCTCAGAGCGAGATCCTAATCGCTACAATGTTCGGCGCTGACGTAGTGTTAGCGCATCCACCAGGCTTTGAGCTTCAGGATGAGGTTATAAAGATGGCTAAGGAGAATGCGGATAGGTATGGAGGTAGCTTCACGATAGTCCATGACATGAAGGAAGCCTTTGAGGGTGCCGACTTCGTATATCCGAAGGCGTGGAGTCCAAGAGGGTTCTTCCCACCATACAATAATGTAGTTGATAAGGAGGGCGCTAAAGCATATCAGAGTAAGTTCAAGAACTGGATAGTTACTATGGACCTACTTGAGGAGTCAGGTAAGCCGTACTATATGCATTGTGGACCTGCTGACAGAGGTCAAGAAGTAACCGATGAGGTACTAGACAGCTACGAGAAGTCACTATACTTCGAGCAGGCTGAAAATAGACTCCACGTACAGAAGGCGGTTATGGCTATGGTAATGGGTGATCGAGAGTAACACCTTACTTTTTGGTGGTCTATTATGAGAGACGATAAATACATCCTAATCGCTCTAGGGGGTAACGCGTTCCAAACTAAAGGTGAGAAGGGAACACCAGAGAACTACTGGAAGAACGCGTATAGGGCTGCTAAGGCTATAGTTAAGATAATTAAGGAGGGCTATAAGGTAGTGTTAACCCACGGTAACGGCCCCCAAGTAGGTGTGATATCTGAGTGGATGGAGGCTGGTAAGCATAAAGCACCACCTATGTCCCTAGACATAGCTGGCGCTATGACCCAAGGATGGTTAGGTTACCTGATAATGCAGTCATTAAGGAACGAACTAGCTAAGGAAGGACTACTAGGTAAGGAGATTAAGGGTGTGGTAGCTGTAGTAAACCAAGTATTAGTTGATAAAAATGACCCAGCATTCCAGAACCCAACAAAGTACATAGGCCCATGGTACGATGAGGAAACAGCCAAGAAGTTAGCGGCTGAGAAAGGTTGGGTAGTTAAGCCTGATCCAAGAGGTGGTTGGAGGAGGGTAGTACCATCACCTGATCCTAAGGACAACATAGAAAAGGAGGCCGTTAAGGCATTAGTTGATGCAGGCTTCATAGTAGTGGCATCAGGTGGTGGGGGTATACCAGTAATCTATGAGGATGATGAGTTAAAGGGCGTTGAGGCAGTGATTGACAAGGATCTAGCTGGTGAGAGATTAGCATCAGCATTAGGTGTGGGTACCTTCATGATATTAACGGACGTTGATAAGGTATACTTAAACTATGGAACGCCGCAGGCTAAGCCTATAGATGTAATGACTGTCTCTGAAGCGGAGAAGTACTATAAGGAAGGGCACTTCAAGCCAGGAAGCATGGGTCCGAAGGTATTGGCAGCCATAAGGTTCATAAGACACGGAGGTAAGCAAGCAATAATAGCCCACCTATTCCAAGGTTATGAGGCAATACTAGGTAAGACAGGTACAAGAATAATACCAGATTAACAGTAATTCACATAAAACATCATTAAACACTCTCATTTTTCTAAGGCCTTAAATATCAATTAGTTAATTATGACTCTTTACTTAAATCTTTATTAACATTTAATCAGTTATTATTGATTGAAGGTGTGTTTCTGTGTCTGAGAAGGTTTCATTGTTAATAAAGAATGGTTTAGTTGTGACTATGGATTCTAAACGTAGGGTTCTTAGTGAAGGTTACGTAGCTATCGATGATAATAAAATAGTTGATGTTGGTAAAGGTGATCCTGGAGGTAAGTACTCTGCTGAGGAAGTCATTGATGCTAGGGGTTGTGTAGTTACTCCAGGCTTTATATGCGCTCATACACATCTCTATGGTGCATTACTTAGAGCGTCAACGTGGTTCGCCGTTATTGATCCACCAACAGACTTCCAGCAGAACCTACAGAGGATTTGGTGGCCTATGGATGAAGCTATGAATTATGAGGATGCTTACGCCAGTGCCTTAATAGCCTCCTTAGAATTCGCTAGGACAGGAACCACGCTATTTAAGGACACTTTCTCAGGACCTAACGCCATTGAGGGAGTTCTTGACCATATAGCTAAGGCCGTTAGAGAGGTAGGTATTAGGGGTTTCATAGCTTTCGAGGCTACTGAGAGACATAGCAGGGAGGAGGGTCTTAGAGGGTTAAAGGAGAATGAGAGATTCATAGCTAAACACAACGCAGACCCTAACGCCTTGGTTAAGGGGGTATTCTCACTTCACGCGTCATTCACCGTTAGCGATGAGTTAATGAGGAAAACTAGAGAGCTAGCTAATAAATATAAGGCCAGAATAACTATTCACACAGCTGAGGGTCTTATAGATGTTTACCATAATATTGAGAGGTATGGTAAGAGACCTATAGAGAGGTTTAGGGATGTAGGTCTCCTAGGTCCCGACTTAATAGTTGTTCATGCAGTTCACTTAATCGATGATGAGATTAAGCTAATTAAGGAGTACGATGCTAAGGTAGCTCATAATCCAATGAGTAATATGTTAAACGCCGTAGGCGTGCCTAAGATACCTTACATGATTGAATTAGGGATAACTGTTGGTTTAGGTAATGACGGCTATATCTTCGACGTATTTGAAAACATGAGGGCTGCCTATCTACTCCATAAGGTCAACTTAAGGGACCCACGTGTTATGCCACCACTTAAAGTTATTGAGATGGCCACGGTTGACGCAGCTAAACTACTAGGTGTTGAGGACGAAGTAGGGTCTTTAGAGCCTGGTAAGAAGGCTGATGTGGTCATAATAAAGCCTGAATACACACCAACACCTGTTAATGAGAATACAGTATATGGTCACTTAGTCAATACGTTCAACGGTAGGGATGTCTGGGCAGTGATAGTTAACGGTAAGATAATTGTTAAGGAGAGGAAAGTACTAACAGTTGATTTCGAGAAGGCTATGGAGTACGTACATAAAGTAGCCGAGAAATTATGGGATAGAATGATAACGAAGAAAGAATATCAAGTTGAATACTTAAGGCTTTAAACACAAAACATTTTTACCTACCCCCCTTAACCATAATCACGTAACTTAACGATTAGTTATTCATTCATCATCGAAAGGTATTTAGCTTTTCCATAACTATTATTTAACATGAAGTATTTTCGTAGGTGATTGTATGGGTGTTGATTTAAGTGTTGAGATTGCTGGTTTAAGGTTTAAGAACCCCATACTCAATGCGGCATGCCCTATATCTAGGGATGGTAAGGCTATGGAGAAACTTGCTGAAGGGGGTGCTGGTGGTCTAGTAGCTAAGACCTTCAGTGTTACCGCAGCTAAGGTTCCAAGACCCCACATGGGTGTTGTTAATAGGGGTGTCATAGGTGTCGTAATACCTACGTATAAGGAAGGTAAGTTAGTTACTAAGATATCCTACATTCGCGGAGCGTTCTACGCATTCTTAAATGCTGAGTTATGGAGTGACTTACCTCCAGAGCAGTGGTTAAATAAAGAATTACCCTATGCTAGGAAAGTAGCTGATAAGTACGGTATACCACTAATAGCTAGTATAGGGTATAAAGCCCATGAGTTAAGAGAGTTAGGTCCTAAAGCCGTTAAGGCAGGTGCTCACGCAATAGAGTTCTCTACCCACTACCTAGGCTTCGACTATAGACCCGTCATTGAGTCTGCTAAGGCTTTAAGGGAGGCTGTTAACGTACCTATATTCCCTAAGTTAAGCCCACACATCTACGGACTAAAGGAGCTCGTTAAGGAGCTTGAGAAGGTAGGTGTTGATGGTATAGTAGCTATCAATACCTTAGGACCTACACTACATATCGATATAGAGACTGGTAAGCCCATCATGGGTGGACCTTACGGTCATGGATGGCTCTCAGGCCCTGCGCTAAAGCCTTTAGGTATCGCTATAGTTGCTGAAATAGCTAAGGTAACTAAGCTACCGATAATAGGTGTTGGAGGTGTATCTCAGCCTGAGGACGTTATTGAGTACATAATGGCTGGTGCTTCAGCAGTCCAGGTATGTACTGCAGTTATTGTTGAGGGGCCGCAGGTATTTAAGAGATTAGCTGAAGGTGTAGCTAAGTGGTTGAAAGACCATGGCTACTCATCTATTGAGGATATTAGGGGTATGGCGCTTAAGTACCTAACAGAACAGCCAGGATGGTTTGAGGTTAGACCACCAGTAGTTGATGAGGATAAGTGTATTGCGTGTGGACTCTGTGAGCAAGTGTGCAATTATGACGCAGCACATCTCATAGAGAAGAACGGTAAGAGAGTAGCTACAGTAAATCCCGAAGCATGCTATGGTTGCGGTTTATGTACCACCGTATGTCCGACTAGGGCAATACACTTCAAATGAATTAATTCCCAAGTAATAATTAACTAAGTTATTTTTACATAAGCACATCAATTAATAATTCTTAAATAGCTTTAACTCAGTTAAGTATGATAAAAAAGACTAAGTATCTTTAGGCTTATATCCCTCCTAACCTAGACTTCTTGGGCAGCAACCATGAAGGTCGCTAAAACACCCTTAGACCTGATAGGGTCTACACCGATAGTTAGGTTAAGTAAGGTCGTACCGGAGGACATTAAGGCTGAAATATGGGCTAAGGCAGAGTTCATGAACTTAACAGGGTCTGTTAAGGATAGGATGGCTTTATACATGGTTAGAAAAGCAGAGAAGGAGGGTAGGTTAAAGCCTGGTATGACGATTGTGGTAGCAACCACAGGGAATACAGGAATAGCTTTTGCAGCCATAGGTGCTTTCTTAGGTTATAAAGTACTGATAGTCATCCCTGAAGAAATGAGTGAGGAGAGGTTTAACTTAATGAAGCTCTACGGTGCTGATTTCATAACAACCCCAGGTGGAGAGTCTGAGGTGGGTAAGTCCCTTGAGTATGCACGTGAGTTAGTTAAGAGGAACCCAGATAAGTATGTCTTACTAGATCAGTGGGATGATGAGGCTAACGTTCAAGCTCACTACGAAACCACAGGTAGGGAGATTATTGAGCAGTTAGGTAAGGTCGACGCTTTCATAGCTGGTATAGGGACTGGTGGTACGTTAATAGGAGTTGCTAAGAGGCTTAAGGAGCATAACCCAAGTACTATCATAGTCGGTATGGAGCCTGCTGAATGCCCAACCATATTTGAGGGTAGGTGGGGTAGGCATGAGATTGAGGGTATAGGTGATGGTTTCGTACCTAACATCATAAGGAGGTATAGGCACTTAATCGATGATTACGTACTCGTAAGCAGTGATGAAGCTATAGAGATGGCTAGGAAATTAGCCAGATATGAGGGTCTAGCCGTAGGTATCTCTTCGGGAGCCAACGTGGCTGCCGCTATTAAAGTAGCTAGGAGGTATAACCTACCTGAAGGTGCTAAGGTAGTTACAGTGCTGCCTGACTATGCAGCTAGGTACTTCAGTACTAGGTTATTTGGTGTTAGGAAGTCGTTACTTAAGAAGAGGCCTTAAGTCCTTTAGTCACTCCAAACCTAAAACTACTTATGTGTTTTTTACTAAATTAATACCTAGGGATAGTTCCATGCCATTTGTTAAGTACCTTAAGTGTTCTAGATGCGGAGCTAGGTATTACCTCAAGGATAAGCCTATAATGTGTGCTAAGGGTGATTTAGGTAGGCTAGATATATTTTACGATTATGAAGCAATTAAGAATGCTGTTTCTAAGGACACGCTAAGGATGAGACCCTTCTACATGTGGAGGTATTTCGAGTTCTTACCTGTCTCTTCATGGAAGAGCGTTGTTTCGTTAGGTGAGGGCGGTACCCCACTAATTAAGGCGCGTAGGCTAGGTGAGGTATTAGGTCTTAAGAACCTGTACCTAAAGGACGAGACCAGGAACCCTACGGGGTCATTTAAGGATAGGGCTATGTCAGTAGCTGTTAGTATGGCTGTTGAGTTCGGGTATAAGATAACGGCAACAGCATCAAGCGGTAATGCAGCAGCGGCTTTAGCAGCCTATAGTGCTAAAGCAGGTCTTGAGACTTACGCCTTCGTCCTTGAAATGGCTGGTTATGGTAAGGTGGCTCAGTTACTATTCTATGGGGCTAAGGTATTTAGGGTTAAGGGGTTAGGGCGTGAAGACCCGACAGTAAAGATGTTGAGGATAGTTGTTGAGAAATATGGCTTCTACCCAGCACCCAGCTTCGGTCCCTTTAACCCGTACCAGATTGAGGGACCCAAAACAATATCCTACGAGATTATTGAGCAATTTAATTGGTCAATACCTCACTATGTGTTCGTACCTGTAGGTGCCGCTGCCTTACTCACTGGTGTTTGGAAAGGATTTAAGGACTTTAAGAACGTTGGCTTCATAAATGAGTTACCTAAGTTAGTAGCTATACAGTCTACGGGTAATGCTCCCTTCGTAAGGGCTTTTAGGGAAGGTCAAGACCCCCACAACATTAGGCCTTGGGAGAACCCTAACACAATAGCTTCAGGGCTTTCAGATCCGTATCCATGGGATGGTGATGGAGGTTTACAAGCGCTTAAGGAGACTTCAGGCTATGCTGATGACGTTACTGACGAAGAGATATTGGAGGCTATGAAGTTACTCGCTAAGACTGAAGGCATATTTGCTGAGCCATCAGGCGCTACAGGGTTAGCCGGATTAATTAAGGCTGTAAGGGAGGGTAAGGTGGGTAAGGACGATATAATTGTAGTTCTAATAACCGGCCATGGACTTAAGGACCCCGACATAGTTAAGAAGGTTAGCGGTGATGCACCAACAATAGAGCCTAAGCCCGAAGAATTTGAGAAGGTTCTTAAGGAAGTATATAAGGTCTCGTTAAGCAAGGAAGAAGAAAGTAGAGAGCAACCTAAGACATAATATTTTCTCCCCCCAGTCCTTACTTAGGAGGTATTCATGAGTAATTACCCTAAGGTTGTTAATTACTGTATGGAGTTAGTTAAGACTCCGAGCTTATCAGGTAGTGAGGGAGATGTAGCTAAGCTAATTAAGGAGTTCTTAAGTGCTGAAGGTATTGATGAAGTATTCATAGATGATGTAGGTAACGTCATAGGCGTGTTGAGAGGGCGTGATGACTTCACAGTAGTTTTCGAGGGGCATATGGATCACGTACCACCAGGCAACTTAAACCTATGGAAATACCCACCCTATGAGGCTAAGATTATTGAGGGAGTAATCGTCGGTAGAGGCACTGTAGATATGAAGGGCGCTATAGCATCTATGATAGCGTCAGTAAGCTATGTAAGTAAGTTAAAGGACTTACCAACAACATATTACATTTTCGTACCGCATGAAGAGATAGCTGAAGGTATAGCTTTTAAGTATGCCATAGAGGAGACCCTCAAGACCCGTCCTAACCTCGTCATACTAGGTGAAGCAACAAACTTGAATTTAAGTATTGGGCAAAGAGGTCGTGCTGTTGTTGAGGTTAAGTTATTAGGCAGGTCGTCCCATGCGTCAATGCCTTCAGAAGGCATCAATGCCCTAGTAGCTACCGCTTGGTTAGTGGGTAAGGTCGTTGAATTAAGTAAGAAACTACCTAAGCATGAGTTATTAGGTAAGAGCACTATAGCCCCAACAGTAATTGAGTGTAGCCCTAAGACTCCACCAATGATTCCTGATAAGTGTAGGTTGGTTATTGATAGAAGATTCATTTTAGGTGAGGATGAGGACTCCATTGTTAGTGAAATTAGATGTTTAACTGATCAATTAGTGAAGAAAGGCTTAGCTATTGAGGCGCATGTAGGTATTATTGATGAGGAGTTAACCACGTGGACAGGGCATAAGTTACTAGCACACCATTACTTTCCTGCATGGCTTACAGAGCTTAAGGGATACGTACTTAAGGTTAAGGAGGCGTTGCTGGAAGTTATTAAGGAGGCTAAAGTGATTACCTGGAGATTCAGTACTGACGGTGTTTACTCGGCAGGCATAGTAAATATACCTACGGTAGGCATAGGTCCAGGAGATGAGTCATTAGCGCATAAACCTAACGAGAACGTACCCATAAAGCATCTAGAGAAATGCGTTAAGGTATACTTCAACATAATGAAATCTTTAGGTGGATTCATAAGTAAAAATTAAATAAACTAGTCCTTAACAATTACCATGCTACGACACCCTACTCTAAAATATCCCTATCCATAACAATCAGTAGTGTGGGTGCTTTGAGTCTAGCTAATCTCCGCCCAGATACTAGCGGGCACTCAAGATTGCTAAATATATATAGGTCTATATCACTTGAAAGCATAATTAGATTTATATCCTTTATCCATGAATTTGAATTACTTGATGAGAGTTTAGCTAGGTGCCTTATTGAATTACCTCACCCAAGAAAACCTTATGAACTACTTAAAATGCCAACAATAATTAAGAAGTACATTAGTGGGACATCACTAATTATAGAACTAAGTAATATGGCTGATGACTACCTAAACGAGGACCTAAGCACGATCATGGAAATAGGTTATGTAAATATAAAGATAATCATGAGCGTAAAGGGCAATGCAGTATGTCTTCAAGAGAAACTTAACTGTAAGAGTAAGGACTTATGTGATTACTTAGGTAACGAATTTTTAAGGGCTTTATCAACGATAACCGAGTATAAGTTAGAGAGTTCTTTCATGGGTTAAGCACCGTCAAATACTTTTACATTTGGCCTACCCTGTCTCTTGAGTGTCTCGTGAGTTCCCGGAGTTATTTACTTAACTAATTCATGAAGAGATCTTTATTGGTGGTAAGCGTGTTAGGTAGGGCCTTAGGCATACTTCTCTTGGTCGTGGTTTTAGGGGGTGCTATATCTTCAGCTATGTTTAATGCTGGATGGGGTGAGGATGCCGTAAAGAACTTCATAAATACTGTTGAGTACATAGTTAATACCTTAGCATCTAGGGGGGTTAATGTTACAGTAGCTTTAGAGTATCTCAATGAAGCTAAGTCAGCTCTTGATGAGGGTGATTTAGTTAAGGCTAGGGCACTGGCTATGGAGGCGTTAAGGACGGCTGGACATGAGGCTAAGGTACAGCTCAACGTGACTATCCCGAGTCCTATAGGCGTCGTGAAGCTAGTATCTGTTTTAGAGGGTGTTATTGAGGGCTTAAAGAGTAAAGTGAATAAGACCGATGTCCTTGAGGCCTTAGAGTCTAAGTTAAGTAAGGCTAAGGAGTTATTGAGTAAAGGTAACGTTAGTGGAGCCATTAAGCTAGTAATAAACGTGAGTAGGTCGCTAAGGCAAATATCTATTGAGGAACACATAAAGCATATGGAGAAGCTAGGGCTTAAGTTAATGCATAAGTATAGGGAGATGATTAGAGAGCACGTAAGGAGGTTTGTGAATCAAAGTTTGGTTAATATAAAGCATGTAGGTGAGGCCAAGCACTTAATTAGGAAGCACATGCCAGACTTAGGGAATATCTTTATGCGTGGAGCCTTAAATGGCGTACTTAGGGTTCTGATAAAAATAAACATGACCTTAGATACGGTAATCATGCCTGACGAAATCAGGATGTCGTTAAAAAAGGCTGTTAGCCTATCCGTAGAAGCTATTGACCTTATAGAAGAAGGAATTGCTAGCTTAACCAACGCTGATTTTGAGATAGCTAGTAAGTACCTTAGCAAGGCTGAGGAACTAGTTAATGAATCAATAAATATAGTTAAGGAGGTTAAGTTATCGGGACCTTACGCATGGATACCTGAGTTACTTGAGAAGTGTAACTTAATGCTCCTAGACATAATAAGTAAAGTTAGTGAATTAAAAGCTGAGATACCTGGATTACCCGAACTACCTAAGCCTGGTGAGGTAGTATCTTTTGAAGGTGTTGTTCTTAAGGTTGATGGTGATGAGGCATTAGTGTTAAGTTTTGAGAAAGTTGTCTGTATAATGGTTGTTGGTTATAAGTGCCCACCGGCTATATGGAGGTTATGGAAGGTAGACTTCTCGGAAGTTAACGTTAAGTTAATGCCGGGCATGAAGATATATGTGGAGGGCGTGTTAGTAGGGTTTGATGAGCTAACTAAGATACCTATAGTGAAGGCCACGGAGGTGAAGATACTCAGTAAGGGCGTGACCATACTGCCCAAACACTTAACACCCTAACACGTTTAAAGCATAACCTATTTTTCTTACTAGGGTCTTGTTATTGTTTATTGAGGTATGTAGGGTTGGTGCCTTAAGCATTAAGGTAAGGGAAGACTATTACTTCTCATTCATTAACAGCCCTTACTACTCTCATAGGGAATTAGCAGCTATAGATATTTACCCTAAAGGAGACGTGGTTCTAAGCCCATTTCGTGGTAAGTTAGTTTTCTTTAAGAAGTTATTCGGTGAGTACATAGTAGGTTTCAAATCAGATGGTTATTATATTAGGGTTCTTCATTTAAATCCGCATGTGGGTATAGGTCGTGAGGTTGATGTTGGTGATGTTCTCGGAGTACCCGTCAAGAGCCCTACATTCTGCTGGTGGACGGAGAATCACGTACATATAGAGGTTAGGTCAAGACCTGAATTCATTAAGGCTAGGGGTTCATTAGGTTTAAAGCTAGGTAATTACCTAATCAGCAAGATTAATGAGTTATGTCGATTACGTGAGCGCACCTTTAACGTGCTTGGAACCTTAGGTTCTGTTAAAGGTTACGTTACTGAAGTAATGGATAATGGGTGCTTATTAGTAAAACCTTTAGGATTGATCAAGAACGTGCTATCACCCTTCTACATTACATTTAAGAAACAGTATGTAGGTTTCATTGAAGGCGGAATCCCTCATTATGGTCATGTGCTTTTAATGACTAGGCAAGAGGTAATCGATGAGTTCGTAAAGACCCTACATAATTTCGGTTTAATTACTAACGTAGTCATCCTTAATAATTCGTATGCAGTAGCTGAATTAAGCGATATTAAGGTATTTGTTAATGGTGAGTTAGTAAAGGGCATTAGCATATTCATTAATAATGGGTTAATTAAAATTATACCTCCTAAGGAAGGGTACAGGCTAGGTATCAAACCAGGTGATTACGTAGAAGTAATTATTTATTAAGAGCTAATTATTCCTCAAAAGCTTTACCAGTTCTCCTCCTAAACCTTTCCTCTAACTTGCGCTCAATTACTTCTGTACGTATTAAAGCCCAAGAACCATTCCATAAGTCAAAGTTACTCCATGGTAATGTAAATGATTTTGCACCAACATAAGTACATACGTGTATATCGAAGTCATTAAAACCAATGTTAGTGAGGAATTCACTTAAGAAAGGTAAGTCACGATAGTAGATATTCATCTGCGCGATTAATGCGTCATTGCAGATTAAGGCCATAACGAGATATGGGGTCTTAATCATCACATCTAAGAACGCCCTAATTAACTTTATGTCCCTGCTATAGATAAGGTCTAAAACAAGGGCGCTAGCCTCAGGGTCCATAAAAGCGAATTTAGGTCTTATGGTTACTACGGCGTTATTAACGTGATTCACGAAATGCTTTCTTACGCTTGCCTTCCTATATCCTAATATCTTTGATAAACCATCAATGCCTATGAAGGCATTTTTCTCTAACTCTTTCATTATTAGTAAGTCAAGCCAGTCCTTAGGTGTACTTACTTGAGGTCTGAAACTCAGCAAGCTATCTATGGGGCTTTTCGATAGGTCATAGCTCTTCTTTATATCAACTAATAAGCGGTCAGCAACCCGGTTTAACGGTTTTATACCGGGTATTTTCCAATCAAAAAATAGGTTAAATCTAGGGGTCTGCGCTACGCTCTTAAAACTAACAAAAAACTCGACATTTTCATCAAACGCTGAGAGGAGGGTGTTTAAGTCAGCATTCCATGGATAGTAGTAAGTTAAGAACGTGCCTCGGGGTGAGATAGATCTTGTAAGTCCTCTTAACCACGGTCTTAAGGGTACTTTACTTACGTCATTAATCTCCTTACCAGGCACAAATATAACTACTTTCCTTAAGCCTATGAGGTTAGTATCTATTAGGGCACTAAACCTTAAATTATAGTTCCTTAACTTTCTCAATAGTTCTTTAAACTTAGATGGCTGAATACCAAGTTGCTCCTCAGCAACACACTTAAAGCAGTAAAGTTTAGGCTTCCTAAGACTAACGAATCTATTAAGTAAGTCAAAATGGTATATCTCAAGCTTAGCGAACGTTATAAATTGTTCATACGTATACTTAAGATACTTGAACTTCTCATCCGTTAGCATTAATCTCAGTTTTAATTAACGTAAGCCAGCATAAAAGCGTTATTATAGTTTTATGGCAAAATATGAATTTAGAAAAATAAATTCTTATAGGTTATGATATTTTAAATTACTGCTGGGTCTTCTGGGTCTTCGTCGCCGCCGTTTGGTTCAATAACACCTGAAGCTGATAGTATTATTAGAGCTATTGGTACTGCTAGCTTAGCTAACTTTAATGCCTTAATTAGCTTCTGCTTCTTGACGGGATCCACTTTATCCACCAAGTTAATACTATTATAAGCATATTCATCACTATATATATACTTGGGTCATTGATTGCGTGATCTTAACTAATCAATTATAACCTTCTTGGGTAAATTTGGTGGTGATGCGTTGGTGCTGTGTATTACATATATTTTTGTTATGTAAAAATAATATGTTTTTGTTTTCTGGTTATTTTCTCCTTATCAACATAACTATTCCTGCTCCTATAATTAGACCTAGTATTGCTGCTATCGCTGTGTACATAGGGTCTGCATAACCTACTTCTTTGGTTGTTGTGGATACTTCAGTCTTCGTTACCGTTGCTGTCTTGGTTAGGGTCTCAGTAACTGTTGCTGTAGTTGTTTCTGTGGCCGTCTTTTCTAGCGTGGTAGTCTCTGTTACTGTCTTAACCATAGTCTCAGTCTTAGTGACCTCCTTAACTTCAGTTGCTGTTGTTGTAGTTACTAATACCGTAGTTACCATCTTGGTTATTGTCGTTGTCTTTACTAACGGCTTAACTATAGGTAATGCTATGCCTACTGAGTCTTTAGGTGGCTCAATACCCAGTAACGTAGCTACCGTTGGGGCGATATCCGTTGATCTAATGATACCTAACTTACCATGGACTATGTTAGCACCTACGGCACCGAAGATAGCATGTAACTCCTTGTAGTATGGTAGGTCACCATGCCAACCAATAGCCGTCTTTAGAGGTATAGCATCCTCAAATATTACTACTTCACCATCAACTATCTTTGGAGCACCTCCTGAAGCTGCGTAACCAGGTCTTAGGCTAAATATGACATCACCAGCACGCTCTCCTGAGAGTCCTAGGCCATAACCTTCCTCTCTATCGATAACTAACGAAAATACTGGCTCACCTGTCTCGGGGTCGACAACCTCGGTTAGAGCTCTCTTGATTGCGTAAACAACATCCCAATACTCTTCAGGAGGTACTACGCCACCCTCCTCTCTACCCTGTAGGTTAACAAATATCTGGTTATAACCTACGTACCAGGCCTTAGTCTGGTTCCAAATGACGTTACCCTCCTCATCAATAGCTATTAGACCTGCTATGTACAGTATCGAGTTTATCTTCACATACTTCTTAACACTCCACTGCCCGTGGTCCGATATCACTATAACTACGGTCTTATCTAAGTCTACATTATTGAGTATTGTCTGGACTATCTCATCAGCCCATATATGTGCCTGCTCTATGTATGTCCAGTACTTCTCTATGGTTTCATTGTCAGTATACGGCATTTCAGGATCTATAAGCCCTAAGAACTGATGGTAGACGTTATCGATTATTGGTGTGTAGGACATCAGTAAGTCCCAGTCAGTGTGCTTCAGTAAATACTCCGTGAATTTCTTGAAGAATTCGTTAGTAAAGTGTACTGTCTCCATGTATGTCTCTTCATCTATCCATCCATGGGTTAATGCCCACCAATCACCATCAGTTATCATACCTACCTCAACAACAACATTATTCCATACCTCACGAGCTAGTTCCTCATCGCTATACCACGCCTTAGGACTATTTAACGGCCTCATTAATGACCTATATAACCTAAAGTCATCAACATCTATCTTAATAGCCTTAAACCTCGGCGCTATAACATAGGTGACGTTCTGATACGTTATTGTAGTGTTTAATGGTGGTGACCACTGACCTTCAGAAAGTACAGCTAATGCCTTACTAGCATCTTTCTCTAGAGGCACTATAGCTACCTTATCAACCAAGTTATCACCGTTTGAATCATATACTAGTAGCCACCATGTATCGTCACCTAACTTAATTGAGGCTTCATAAGCTACGTAAACACTCCCTAAAGACTCTAAGTTACTCCAATTAACTGCCTGTGTTAGCTCTATATAAGTGGCTGCAGGTATTGACGCGTTTGTTGTGTATAGTGTTGAGTATGATATAGGCCATATGAATGAGTCATACGGGTTGAAGAGTACTGAGTTATTGATTACGTCCTTCCAAGCTGTTGGTGTACTCTGCGGGAAAGCAGCTACAACAGCCTTAAGTCCCTGCCTATCAGCAGCTATCCATAGTGGTTCAGCCTTTAAGTAACTACCGTCAAACCCTGCTACTGACTTATATACTGGCATTCCGAGCAAGTGTATTTTGTTGCCTGTAATTCCTGTAATCATTGGTGGTGCTCCAGTAGATATGACTGCGTGTGATACTGCTGTTGCTGATGGGAATGAAACTATCATACCCTCAGCATAAACACCCTCATCCATAATTCTCTTAAAGCCAGGCAACTTGCCCTCACTAGCTAACTCATAGGTAATATCTGCTCTAGCGGCATCTATGCTTAGGATAACTACTTTCTCAGCATACTTAACTTCCTTCTCAACAGGTATTAGTGAGTTAACTGTTAACCCTAGGAATATGAGTGTTGCTAAGAGCAACAAAGGTAGTGTCTTTATAACCTTAGCCCTACCCAATAGAATCACCTCCGTCAAGAAATAATTATTGTATAACTGGATTAAATACATTCATTACTTAAACTAGGTTAATGCGTCTTAAGCCGATACACATCAACACTTAAATCATACCTTATAATAATGTGTTAATGGCTCCATGCTGAGGTAGTGATGAAGACTGGGCACTTGATTAGATGAAGTTCTTCTCATAACCTTATAATGGTCAATTACTGTAAGGTATTATAGAGTGTCTAACATGGGGGTATGGAGACCTATAGCCTTACTATTAATCACAACATTAGTACTAACTAATTTAGGTAACATACCTAACCATTCATTAAGTGGTAAGCCATACAATATCTACTGGATTAATGACCTAATGCTCGTGCTCCCTAAGGGCTTTGAAATAATTAATTATTACCCGCTAAACATCCGTGATACTGCAAAAGGATTGAATTCGCTAAGGTTTAGTGACCTATATAGTTTTCTAAGTAAGTTTAAGGTTAGTTACGACGTACCTAACTATATGAAGGTCTTAGGTAAATACATACCTTTAACAACTATGTATGATGTTGTTAACTTCCTTAATATAAGTAACGTGACTTCGTTGATAGGTGTTGAGGGCGAGGACGTCGTTGTTGGAATTATAGATACGGGCGTTGATTTCGCATCACCATCCTTAGGTCTAGACGCTGTGGCTAGAGATGAGTACGGCAGACCTCTAACGTTGGATGCTGATGAGTTAGGGCTTGTAATAACTCCTTTAGAGGTTGAGGTGTCTAATGGTGAGTTACAGACCGCAGGTAAGTCCGTATGGGTTTACGTACCTTTCTACGGTCTTGTTGAGGTTAAGATGTATCAGAATGTTGGAGCACCTAGTGTTGTGAGTAAGAGCGGTAAGTATAGGTTTGGGTTAGCAGTTGTTTACTTCCCACTAAGTAATTACCTCCTAGATTTCGATGGTTTAAACATAGGGTTAGGGATCCCCTTAGTACTAGTTGATAGTTCCGCCGAAGGTTTTTATGACACTGTGGTTGCTGACTTAAGTACTGCATGGTTCTTACTTAACGCCTTACTTTACGGTTTTGGGGTGTTAGCATCACCACCTCCACCTTACTTCTTTGATTTAAGCTTAGCAGATGAGGTCGTAGCTAGGCCTGGTAATGAATTAATAGCTAGGGACTTTACTGGTGACGGCGTCTACGATATATCTATAGGTATAATATCTGGTTACGTATATGACGCTTTAGGCATATTAAAGGCTATTGAGTTAGCTACCGAGTTAAGTGATTGGAGTAAGGCTTGGGAATTTGTTGGGTCAGGCATATATGTAGGTCTAGACCCTAAGGGTAAGTACGTTGATATACTTTACGACCCCTTCGGGCATGGTACCGCAGTAGCTAACATTATTGTAGGGGAAGCATTTAATTACACCATTAAATCTACTTATGGCGTATTTAACTACACGCATAGGGGCATAGCTCCCAAGGCTAAGTTAGCTGTTGCAACAGCGCTCTACCTAGGCGACGTGGTTGTCTCAATGCTATGGCTTTCAGGGCATGACTATCAGTATCCATGGAGATGGAGCTATACGGGTAAGCCTAGAGTAGACATAATAAGCAATTCATGGGGTGTGGTCCTCTGGGATTCTATACTCATTTTTGGCGATAAGTACTTCCCGCCTGGTTATGACCCTATAACGGCTTTCGAGGAGTATGTGGCTGAGTTAGGGGTTATAGTTATTCACGCAGCAGGTAATTCAGGTCCGTCAACATCGACGATCCTGCCGCCAGCAATAGCGCCCTCAGTAATTTCGGTTGGTGCTACCACGGTGTTCGTTAAGCCAATAGTGAACTTCCGTGGTGAGGTAGTTATCCGTGAAGGGCGTAGTAACGTAGTTATCTCATGGAGCTCTAGAGGTCCGCACCCCCTAAACGTTAAGCCAGATGTAGTGGCTCCAGGCGCTTACGCGGTAGCACCTACCGTAGTTACTTGCGGTTTAGGTGATGGTACTAGAGCCATAGACACGTTTGGAGGTACTAGCATGGCTACACCTATAGTTGCAGGTATTGCAGCCCTACTGATGTCATACGCCAAGAAAATAGGTTTAGATAAGGATTTAATACCTAGCTTAGTTAGGAACGCTATATTGTATGGTGCTAAACCCCTCAATTTTAATACATTTAGTGAAGGTTGGGGGTTAGTAGAGCTAAATAGCTCAGTAAGGTTAATTGAGAGCTTTACTTCATTACCTAGACTAATTAATCATGAAGAACTCAAGACTGGTAAGTTATTTGAAATAAATAACCTCGCATTCAGCGGTAAGTACGTAAGTAATGTTATTAGGGTTAAGCACGGTGAGGTAACTAAAGTGGGCTTTGTTGAAGTAGGTAAGGTAAGTAGCTACGAACTACTTACCTTAGTCAAGGATAAGACCACTTATTTAGGCTCAACTATTGCTAAACCAAGAGACTATACATACATAATCGTTGATAGGAAAGAGCTTAAAGGGGACTACGTTGAGTTCTTAATCACTTACCCACTAAGTGATTTAGACCCTTACCTAATTAAGGGTAAGTATGAACCTAAACGCCTCATAATGCCAGTGATTTATGACTGGATAGACCGCAATAACGATAGCGTTGTTGATGGTGATGAAATTTACTTAGTTAACCACGGTATAAGCGGGTCTAGTACTGAGGTCATAGGGATTAACCCATCAGTTATTAAGGGTAAACCAGTCATAGCCGTAAAGAGCTTAGGTAATTACACGGTCATGGTTAAGGCATACATAACTAACTACGTACGGAGTAAATCTACATGGGTAAAGCCAGTTCTTGAGGATGGTATCATATATCTAAAGATTAATGCCTCAGTACCTCCAGGGGTTTACGGATTTAAATTACGTATAAGGCGTGGTAAGAATGTGTTCACTATACCATTAATGGTTGAGGTTTATGATGAAGTAAGTAAGCCTAAGCTTGCCTACATTCATAGATTTACAACGCCCTCAAGCTATACCTCAGTAGCCCCTGGGGAAACCCATGTCATACCTTTACTGATTAAGGATAAGGATGTAGTAGGTGTTATAGTTGAGTTAATGCCTGCATCTAGATCGTCCCTCTCCATAATGGCTATTAGTGTTGGTAATGAGTCATTAATCAATGCCTACTTAAGCGGCTTACCCCCAAGAATTACAGGGCTTGTAGATGGGTGGTTAAGGCCCTTCCCATCACTAGGTAAGTACGTAGTTTACGTACCTAAGACTTCAGATAAGATATACGTCTATATAACTAGTGAGATACTTACACAAGAGTTGGGTACTAAGGTAAACATAACGATATACCCGGTTTACATAAGAACTGAGGAGGGAGTGACTACACTGTACTGTGAGTATCCATTAGGGCTTTTAGTAGTTAATGATGAACCCATCAAATATAGCGGTGGATCGTTAAGGCTTGAAACACCACATGAGTACTTACATATTGAGCTAAGGGACATACCAACCATTAAGGTATCTAGCTATATTTACGGTAAGGAAGTTAAGCTTCTTGAGACTAGCGGTATTATAAAGGTTTGGTTAAGGAAGCCGTCGCTTACACAATTTATTGAGGTGTTTAAGTTCATTAATAATGAGTTAAGGTTCGGTAATAGAGTTACGGTGGATGTGTATGTTAAGCTATTTCTTGAGCTCTTTAAGCATTCTAAGTAACTTACTAACAGCATCTAGAGCGTCACGACCGAAGACATTTATCATGGGTTCCTTACCCCAATCACCTAGATGATAGATAATATCGGGGGCTTCGTAGTTTATTCTCCTTAACGCTACCTCAATACCCCAAGGTATCGTAGCGCCCTCAACCCTCTTTACCTCCTCAGGCTCTTCACGACGGTCATAATATGATACCTTATAACCTAACCTCTTAGCTACCTCAATAACCTCCTCACTATAGCGTATGTTTACCGCAGCCCTGACCTCCGGGTGATACTCCATTAACTTAAGAACAGCCTTAGCTAAATGTCTTGAGGCACCAAACGTGGGTGGGCCTACAGCCTTTATCCTATCACCATACCTAACAATCCTGCCTAGGACCCCAGCAACATCCTTTAAGTCTTTAGCATACTTCTTAGGCAGTGCCATCACTAAATTCATTTGAACCTCAGGTACGTAATTAAGTACTAAATCACTATTAGATTCAAGTAACTCAATAGCCTTCCTCAAATCCTCTAGAACCTTGTATTTCTGTGCTGGTATCTCTAACCATGCTATTGGATTTACAGGACAGTAACCCTTACCTAGCTTAACCCCCCACTCTATGGCCTTAGTCACGAATTCCTTAGCCTTAATTATAGCCCTAATAACTCCCTCACCCTTAGCTAACTCAGCAGTTATAGCTGCTGAGAAAACACAGCCAGTACCGTGAGTACACCCACTAATCTTAGGTGTCTTAACCTCCTTAAACACTCCATCATAGTAGATCACATCGATAGCGTAATCACCACCTAAATGACCACCTTTAATTACTGCAGCCTTAGCCCCTAACACATCAACTAAGTACTTAGCCGCTTCCTTCATATCATCAACGCCCCTTATGTCTATGGAGGTAAGTCTCTCTGCCTCATCGATATTAGGGGTTACTACCGTAGCTAGAGGTATTAAGTACTTTCTTAAGTCATCAATAGCTGTAGGTCTCAGTAACTCAACACCACTTTTAGCCCTTAAAACGGGGTCAACGACTAGGGGGAATGAATACCTCTTAACCACATCAGTAACTACCTTAATGATTTCCGAGTTACTTAACATACCTGTCTTAGCGGCATCTACACCCATATCGTCAACAACAGCCTCTATCTGCTTACGAACTATGTCTGGCGGGATATCATGGATAGCTCTAATCTCGTAGGTATTCTGAGCAGTTACTGACGTTATAGCAACAACGCCATACACGCCCAGTGTAGCAAAGGTCTTTAAATCAGCCTCAACACCAGCACCACCACCTGAATCACTTCCAGCTATGGTTAAGGCTATGGGCACGTACTTACCCAAACAAACCCCTATCAATTGATGTTCGCGAAACGTTAAATATTTCAATAAAGGTAAGCAATAAGAAGTAAGGTGCTAAAGCATTCTTACCGCCTCACGTGTGATTGAGTCAGGAATTATATATCTACGGTCCTCCTTAGTTATTAACCCCATCTTAATTAGTGATGTTAAGATGTTAAAGAGCCGGCTATCAGATATGGATCTCCCTTCATATTTCTCAACATACCGCACTTCATGTATCACAACCCTTAACTATGGCCTTCAACACTAACCCGTATCTCTTGTAGGCTAAACCGTTTGTCCCTACCGCAAACACACTATGCTACAGTTTTAAACAAAATGAAGCGGTAGAGACTTCCACCTCACCCTTAGGGACTTGTTTATCCCTATGGGGTCATGGGTGGCTGTCGAGCCCAACGGCATGAGGCTCTCATCTATGTTTAACCCTATGGGGCTTGGAGCTTTGCTCCCACCACCCCCCAGGGCTTTACTCCAAAACAAAAGAAACAATTTAAAATATCAAAAGGTTTCTACCCCCTCCTACATAATAAGTTCTTAATCTTCTGCTGTGTTAGTTTTACAGCCTCAGTAAGTACTTGATTTACTAACTCCTTTGAAATCTTACCTAACCTCTAAGCCTTAGCACCGAATAATGTTAACCTCCCTGGTACATCATTAAGTTTATTTATAGCGTAATCCATAATATCCTCACTAATATTTAGACCTCACTTCTAATAGTTTCTCTAAACATGTCTCAATATCCGTTCGTAGTTATTGATGGTAGGAGGCTTGAAGAGAGTTATAGTAGGTCAAGGCTTTATGAACTTATAGCTGAAGGTATTGGAGAGTCATACGTGGAGTAAGGCATTGTAGGAGCCTGCTTAACCTCTTAAAAAGTGTGAAGAGCGTTAACGTAAGGCTAGTAGCTAGTGTTGAATCAGTAAGTATTAAGTGGAGAGGTACCGATAGAATGCACTTATCTGACTTACTCAAAGCTCTAGATAAGTGGTGTAGAAAATTAGGTACGAGGATTATATTCGTTATTGATGAGGTGCAATACTTTAGGGGCCTCTATCAAGAGAGTTTATGTTGGCGTTGGCTTATGCATACGATAATTTAGATAACATAACGTTCGTACTAACAGGTTCTGAAGTTAGGTTTCTATACGATGTTGTTGGGGTTAATGACCCTAATCACCCAATAACTTATTTAGTTCTTCATCACGATTAAACAGATCCTCTCTCCTATCCTTAGGCTTCTCA
>Ga0190313_1000088_pt1 | contig 57726 bp, 58 predicted proteins | sample 4870071011_MG_FD_169989 | JGI IMG/M metagenome (GOLD analysis project Ga0190313, IMG submission 169989) | Hydrothermal vent sediment bacterial communities from Southern Trench, Guaymas Basin, Mexico - 4870-07-10-11_MG | ecosystem: Environmental > Aquatic > Marine > Hydrothermal vents > Sediment ...
CTTTCTGACCCTCTCTGATATATCTATTCACCATAACTTTGACCAGAGAGCCACTACATAATACATTACCCTGATATGGGGACATCAGTATTGACATTGATATTGCATCCAATTGCATCAACAAATCTGATACATATTTCTCACTAATTAATTCCATTAAATCACCCTTGTCAATGCCTTCATACATCAACTCTATGAATTGAAATATCCTAACTTTATTCATATAATAGGTGAATCTCTTTGATGATATATTGAGATTATTATAACTGATTACACTGAGTAGTAAAATGTCTATGTTATAGAAATAATTAATGGCATATTTAATGACTTTTAGAGTAGTATTAACCGTTTCAGTAATCTTATCTTTACCAATTCCCGTATTATACCGCATTAAATACATCAAGAACTTCCTTGTAAAGTAATTAAATACTGTATCTGTCTTTTTATTCGGGAATACTAATATATCAGCAACTAGCCAATACGGTAAATGCCTCAAAATCCTATCGAAATCTCTTGAGTTAATTTTTATTACCTTTTTGAAAAGAGCACTCTCTAAATCAGGTGGTGGCGGAGAGTCATTATATGTCTTCAGTATTTCTATAATTTTGTCTATATCGTTTGGAATTCTTCTATTTGTCTTGATATTCAGTTTCAGATTATCGCTCATTCTCAGAATCTTTGATACCTTCATCTTATCTGGACTAGTTTCTATACCAGGTATCTCATAAGATACTAAATAGAATCCTTTCCTGGTCTTTGCCCCCATAGAGGAGACACTATGTCTATTTGACTCACCAAGCCATCCTCTACGCATAGTTATCAGATTACCATGATGATATATAAAAGGTTAGTAAAAACTTTTTTAAGACAATGTATAGAATCCCTTTCTTGTGTTTGCACCGAGAGATGCTATTGAATGACGCTCTGGATTTCGTTTCCACCCACTTGACATATAACTAAACAAATGAGTTATCGTATATAAATAGTGATGAAAAACATTATAATATTAAAAAAGAGAAATCTACGCTTTCTGCGTAGAGAGTTTTTCCGGTATATAGACCTTCTCTGGCGTTTCAGGTATCGGTTTGTTCTGTGTATGTGGCAAATAGAATACCCGATAGTATTCCAGCGTGAGCCATGTCTTGGTTACTTCCTTTATGATGTTAATTGCACCATAGACTATTATAGCCGTTATCAAAAGTTTCAGCAGGTTCGCTCCTATGTCCATTTCTATCATCTCTTTCACCTCCTATGAGTTTATTCGTGTCGTATTATACGCCTGTTCAAAGAGGGTATCCTCTTCATCTGGCATATTATACCCTAAAGACGACCTGATTTTGTTGATGGCATCTCTATGAGACATTCTGCAATTCAAGCGGTATTTCGTGTAGAGATAGGCCGATATACTGATAATAGCAGGTGCTATTATACCAGACCTATCCTCATAAGACCTGATTATGGCCTTATAGAGGTCCAATTCCTCTTTCTCCATGTCAGCCAACATAGTTATCATCCACCTCTACTGTTCTTGAAGTATATAAACCTTAATAAAAATAAAAGAAAGAGCATAGAGGTTAGCACCCCTCTGCTTTCAGTGCCTCTACCAGCGTCTCGAAGATGTTCATGTTCTTGCTGGCCTTATGCATGATGTCGCTTATGTCATTGACCTTGTAGCCACGCTCTATGGCCGTATGAAGTTTCGCATAGAGCATCTTTTTCTGCCTCTCATTCGGTTTCTGGTCAGTTTCCTGTATAGCATCTACGGTAAGACCAGATACCGTGTCAATGACCTCTGCCAGAGAGGGGATGTCCTTCTTTGTGGCCTCACTCTCGCCTGTTCTCTGCCCGTTGTGTGCTCTCATGTCCTTGAGAGCGATAGCAAAAAGGGTCAGGCGGTCCCCTTCTTGCATCCTCGGAATGACTTTATCCACCTCGTCGGAGAACTCCTTATAGAGGCGGACATATTCCTTCATGTCGCTTTCGGTCATGTTATCACCTTCTACCACCTGCCTTCTTTCATTCGGGCGCAGTGGCAATAATAGATATGCACTGAGAATATATAAACTGAAATACATATACAAATTCCTGAAGACAATGTAATACCCGAAGTCCTGCATATTGTCTTGAAAAATTTTTGTCATCACAAAATTTTTTATATTACCGTGTGTATCGTTAGTTCGGTGATACAAAATGAGGACCATAGTGATAATGAATGAGACGCATAAGTTGATGGACGAACAGCATAAACTTCTTGAAGTGTTCGGAGAGTATGACATCCTTTCCGTCCCGAAAGCAGGATGGACAATAGATGACATGAACAATCTTGATATAGACATAGACGATAGAATTGTATTCGTATCTCCTGTCCCCTATCTCCTTGCCAAACTCTCTAAAAGGGGCTACGAAGTTTATCTGTTCCATAACGACAACCGTCATAAGGTTGAACTCCCTGACGGTAAAGTGATTTTCAGGATTCCGGAGAAGGGATGGAAACTCATTAAAATATAAACTTTTTCAATTTTCTTTATATATAGATTATTACATAGACAGATTTATGAAAGGATTCAACAGAAATCCAAACAGACATTCCCTCTGTGCGAAAGGTGCTAAAAGCAGGAAACGACTTATACCTGTAATTTCAATACTCCCTACTCCACGCAGGGACGATATAGAGATATTAAGCCATAAATACATAGAGCAGAGTGAGGACATCCTTGGTATCATACCAGAGATGCTGAATTACTCTCAGACCATGTTCATGCCGAAGGACATAGAGCGTAAATTCAATGAGGTATCCTCTGCGGATAAGGCCGATGCTAAGATGACGGCAACTGCAAAGAGATTAGTCAAAGGAGCGAAGAATCAAAGAGAGGCACTCAAAAGGATATATGTCTATGTATCAAAGAGATTCAAATCAATATACACTTTACAATACCTATTAGGGAATGCCGATAGATTCATACCAGAAAGGGCTGATAAGATATGGAATAGGAAATTGAAAGTTGAGCCTTGCCATACGCAGAGTATTGTCTTGAGAGCGTTTCTACTTGCGAGTGGAAGATTCAAAGATGATGAAGTCAGGTTCCAAGTTAGATGGGTCAAGAATGTCCCACATGTGTATTTAATAGTATATCTCCGAGACGAAAAGAAGTGGGTCTATGCAGACCCATGGGTTCAGGACTATATATGGGGAGCACAGAAAAGACCTGAAATAGCATTAGGAAAGAGAGCATAGAGGTGATTATTGATGACATTCTACGGAAACAGGAAACGACACGAATTGATTGCACTCGGCGCAAAGACAAGAAAATCCACTCAAAATGGTGGGTGGAACGCTCATAAAGGAGCATTCGGTCTCTCAAACAGAATACCATACGGGAACCAGGGCAGGACCCGTAGAGGTGTGATTGCTGTTGATTTTGATGGAGTTCTGTCAAAGTATGACGGTTTGAAGGGCATCAATAAACTCGGAGAGCCACTTAAAGACGCTGTTGAGAGCATCAATTCTCTCTATGATGAAGGTTATGTGATTAAGATATATACCGCAAGACAGATAACACCACAACTCATAGAGTGGTTGAAAAAGCACGGATTCAAGTGGCATGAGATAATGAAGAAAGAAGGTTTTGATGTCCTGATAGATGATAGAGTCATACAGTTTAATGGAAGTTGGAAGCGTGTTATGAACAGTATAAAGAAGTTCCAGCCCTATTGGAAAAAGAAGTTATAGATACAATCTGGCCTTATAGATTTCTTCAGAGAGGTGTCTGGCCTCTGTTGCAGTCCGTTCTAAGTCATCAACTGTCTTTATTTCAGAAATGTGCTGCCGTAGTTGCCGTATCTTCGGCTGGAATTTCCGTATCAGTTTCTGCTCTTTAGGTGGTGAATTCTGGATGGCTTCTGGTGATAGGTCTATGCGCTCCATGATAGCGATTTCTTCAAGTGCAATATGTAATCTACGAACAACCTCTGGGTGCTTAATACCGCCTGCCATAGCAAACCTAATCGCTTCGTTTAAGGAACCGCTCACAGTTGCCAAATGAGCCGTTGAACACCCAATACAACCCGTCTTTTGGATACTTTCATTTGATTTGGTATTGAAGACATATTTCCTGAGTTTATCACGCTTCGGTTTCTTACGCTTAGATTTCGGAGAGGTAAGACCCTCTATGCGTTTCTCTATGTCAGGACTGTATCCGACTATGCGGTCTATACGCTTCTTGCCACGATAGACATCTACGGTCGGAGTGTAGCGAATACCGGAGAGGTGTTTTCGTTCAGTTATATCAACACGCTTCACAGGAATTCCTCTACGCTCTAAGGCAGAGAGGTGTGGGTCAAGTCGCTTACAAGCACCGCATGTAGGAGATACATACGATACTACGGAGATGTTCTTCCTTGTCTTAACGCCAGACCCAGACAGTGAGTGCCGCTTTTTATCACTACGCCATGACATCTGTATCACCCCAACTTATATCTCATAATCAATAATGTAATAGTCCTTGTCATAGGGAGCGTTCTTAGTATAGGGCTTACCTGTATAAGGGTCATATTCATAGACCTTCTTTGGTTTATATGCGATACCGCACGACCCAACCAGAGACGCTTTCTCTTCATTGTAAGCACGACATACAGCATTTATCCTACTAGATATTTTTCGTAGAGGTATATTGTCCTCATTGTAGTAGCCATCTCCGAGCCTAGATTTCTTGAAGTTGAGTTTCACTATTAACCGACCCGAATATTCACCCCAATCATCCAGATAGACATCACTGACACCCTCTATGCCTTGCAGTTTCTCTTTGAGTTTGGATTCTAGCCATATCCCGTTTTCCCGTGCTCTTGACATATTATCAGAATATGAAAAACTACGCTTCGGAGCGACAGGCATGGACCTTGTTTTACCAGGAGAGAACTGCATAACATTATTAGTAAAGGTCTTGCGACAATTACAGCCATAACTCACTATCTTATGCCGCTTACGGTCCTTTGTCCATGACATAGACTATCACCGTAGAGAAGATAATAACAGTAGTTAATAACATTTTATGGGAATCTTTAAATATATTACATAATGATATAACCATCATGTGGGTGCAGTGTAAACATTGTGGAACTGAGATAAACACGGACCACAGACCTATTGTATATCGGAACTACTATGTGGACATATACAAGTGCCCTCTCTGTAATAACGACATAGATGTCTATAAACATTCACTCGTAGAAAATTTTTACAGACCGAGAAAAAATTTCAGCGGATTTGATGACATATAATATATAATAAGATTTTATCGTTCAGGTTTGATACCTGCTTTTTTGACATTGAGGTCCAATAGAGTTATACTTGTCGCTTTTGATTTGGCAAAGAGTTTCTTCAGTTCATTCTCTATCTTTCTCATGTCCTCTCTGTTCGTGATGCCATATCTTGGTGCGAGTTCGTATTTAACGAAGTTCTTCAGGAATCTTTCTCTGTCCCCCTTAGAGAACTTATTAGATGTATAGACATCCTTGACAATACCCAGACGAATATCCATTCTATTGACACCCATTGTAGTGGCCTTTTTCTTGGCGGTATCTATTGTTTCGTTTATGACATCATATTCTCTGCGCTCTTTTTCATATTTCGGAAGGAAGTAAGTGTAATATTTGTAGGTCTTTTTGATGATGTTATTGTATATTCGTTTGTCTATGTAGTTATCATACTCGTCTCTGACCCAGAATTCATATAGGTCTGTGGCTCTGTTATTCTGGAGTGCAATAACTGTCGCAGGATTCATTCTTAGGTGCGGTGTTGATTTTATAGCGGATAGCGGGACAACTGCAATGTTTGAAGATTTCCTTGTTTTAGACCCTTGTGCAGATAAAGAATGTCTATTCTTGTCGTTGTGCCATCCACTACCCATAGAAATCACTTGAGAATGGAAAAGATAGATAGGCGGATTTACCGCCCGTATTTCTTGGCTATACTTCTGTGAGCCTTCTTGATGTTCCTTTTGGCGGCTCTCCGCTGCTTCTTTGTTGGATATTTCTTTGCCTTGTTTTCGACGGGCTTGAAGTTCCACCGCCTTCTCATTCTGTTTATCATGGCGATGGCAGTCCTCTTGTTCTTTGGCTCTCCGAGTTCGCCTTTCTGGGTCTGCTTCACGATTCCGACCAAACGCATGAGCCTGGCATTGAAAGTCTTCCTGTCAATAGCGACCTTCATGTAATCCCGCTCTATTTTGTCGAGAGTGTCCCTGATTTCCCTCACAGAGGAGAATCCTTCAGGTGGAGTATCCTTGACACTCCTCCCGATATAGAGATTCTTGCCTTTTGGGACTGTGATTATCTTACCCTTGTAGTATGTCTTTCTGGACTTAGAGCGTTTGGACTTCCCTCTGGCAGCAAAACTCATACCGAGATTCTTCCTGACATTCGCACCGCTTGCCACTATGCTGTGGCTCTCTCTATCTCCATACCATCCTCGTGCCATTTATATCACCTTCATGTCATCTTTAGGTATTGATAAATAGGCAGTATATATATAATTACGGGATAATATTTATAAATTAGAATGAATCATAGAGGGATACCTCTAATTCGACTGAAATCGGTTCATCAGGATATATCACTCTACGGATATTATTCCATACATTAATATCATGTGCAGAATCGCCTGATAGAGGCGTAACGGATTTTCGTGCTATAATTGAACCTGACTTGACATATCGTAGAAAGTTGTAGTTGATATATCCAAATTCTACGAGTGGAGCATTATCCGTCTTTACATAGAGGGTATTGCCGTCTTTCAAAGAGTATATCGAGATTGGCACGATGAAATACCCTGTAACCTGTCTGAACACGGCTAATCTCCTGTATTTGTGAGATACCTCCTCTATGATAGCACAATTACCTATGACATCAATTAACTTGATATAGTTCTCTGGATTATCAAGAATGCCAACCATAGTATATTTCCTATCAACATGAGAACAGAAGTCCAGATATGCAATTACAATAGCACGGCCACGACCATATCCGAGAGTAATCTCACTCGTCAGGTTCTTCTTCTGGTTCGTCATCAAACCGTATCACCTTACCGTCGCCTCTCTGGTATATCAATGTCTCATAGGTCTCGTAATACTGCAACTTATAGAGTGTGAAATCCATATACATATATATCGTTAAGGACTTAATTTCGTAATTAGCGAAGATTAGTTTAGAAATGAGATGATGTATCTCCGAGAACGCTGGTATAATTACCTTGACTGCGGTATTGTCTAAAGCAGGATAATAGTTAGGTGTTTTTCCAATGAAATGCTCGAACATATCTGTATCACGATTATAGTATTCCAAATCGTAGAGGAAACTAATATATCGTGCCCTGTAATTCCTGATATACTTTGAAATCCATTTATTGAATGGATGTGAATGCCGTATGAACTCTTCTAACCTTCTACGGTCAGTGAATTCCACACGCTTTATATCCATTATTTTACCGATACCAATATCAAACAACTCTTTGATATGGCTATGTCTAATGATACGAATGTCGGTCAGTTTCTCGAATGAGTTATTTGTCCCTGGCAACTTAACAGAGAGGAAATTATCCTTCGTGAATAGATAAATTCCATCGTATTTGTCGTATGCCATGGATTCTGCAAGACCGTCAGGTATCTCGGAGTCCGGTAATGAATTAATGTAGTCGTCTATGAGTTTATTCAGAGATAGGAGATACTTTCCGTTCTCACGCATGAAATCCTGATAGACCTGCTTTCGTAGAGGGATGTTCGTCAGTATCAACGAATTGAACATATCTATGGGAATGTTATAACGGTTAACAAGATTATCAAATCCAACAACCTCTGCGTAGAGGTTGATAATATCAATAACATCATATTTTGGTTTCTTGCGTTTGACACGCTTATCAGGTCCTGGCATGAAGATAAAAAGGAAAATAAAAATATATAAAGATTCATAGAGGTTCGCTTGCTCCAACCTACCTCTTCATCAGTCTCATCGTGCTGTCGTAGGTCAGGGCTAACGAAATGACACCAGCGATGGCGAACAGCACCCACATGACCCAATCCATTTCCGGTATCGGTGTCACATCAATTATATACGGGATGATGTAGTAGTATCCAAGATACCCATATATCAGGACACCGAATATCGGTATCACGCCTAATATGGCGACAGCCGACAGCACAACCATTGTCAGAAGGACTGCAATAGCACCATCAACTCCACCATACAAGAAATACGATAGGAGTATCAAAGCAAGACCCACCACTCCATACGGTGCTATTAGCCGTCCCAGGAGGCTCTCCCTCACCGGAATGCATACTTCTCCTTTCATTGTCTTCACCATTCCTAAAAATAGTTGATATTTAAATAAATGTTATGCGGAAACTTTATAAGTCATCTTCGTTTCTTTTTCCGTGCGGATTTTCCATTTATTATGATAGGTCTATTCAAGTGGTCTATATATGTCTTTGACATCTTAACCAATTCAGATGGCTCCTCTATGGCGTAGCGATGTATGATTCTTTTCGTGTCTGACCGTTCCTGAGACTTAGAGAACAGCGTTCTATTTATCTGGAAGAATGTATATGGGACTGAATGCACTGTATTCCGAAGATAGTATTTCTTTCCTATGAGTTTCAGGTCCGACTTTTTTATACCCTTGAAATATCTATTTGCTATCCATTCACCGTCCCTGTGATAGAGTAATATATACTTCGTATGCGAGTTTCGGCACTTCATGGTTCCTACATACATAGAGGTGTTATTTAGGCCCTCTATGATACCGATATAATCTACATGTATCAATCTATATTTTGTCTTGCATTCACGACAGATATAATCATTCCCCGTCTTCGGGTTCGTCAGCGTCTTCGTCCTCAGGTTCAGTATCATCTTCAGTTCTCTCAACTGCGAACTGACTGAAATCCTCTTTAAAGGACTGTTCAAGTTCTGGGTCTTTGACTTTGTGCTTTGTTCCTCTAATATTACTTTCGGTTCTTTTAGCATAGAAATATGCGGTAAGAGTAGCCCAATAATCGGCCTCGTCCTCATATCTTGGTTCTGAGCCTTCCGTCGTTGCATTCTTCAACACCTCTCTGTAATAACTTATTTTATGCGGTTTTAGAGTAATTATATTTTGCCTGACATCTCTGGCACTATTCACAGGTATCCCGAAGTTATCAATTGCTAGGTTGATGTCGTGATAGTAATTTATCGCCGAGTTATATGCACCCCAAATAACATGACCTCTTTGAATAGAATATATTGCTGTTGGTGGGTTCGTCAAAACACGAAGATATGTCTTATGTTTGAACCGTTCCTTCTTTATATCATACCCAAAATCCGTTATTGACGGCGTTGCTATTAGTGTCTGCGATACATCCACTGCGTCCGGTATCTTGTTCTTGGACTTTACACGATACGGTTCCATATCGCCCCATTCTATCTTATCAAATACAGCATTCCCGAATTTACTGTATAGTATATGGAACGCTTCTAAAGTGTTCTCTGGCGGTATGAAATCACGGAGAACAATCGTATTACGGAGTAGTGCATAACTCCCATCAGAACTCATTAGTTGCTCTATGTCTCCCCATAGGTCGTGCAGTTCCCATCCATTAGAGTAATGTGTTATAGCGTCTGTAAGTGTCATTACAGGTCGGCGTATTTCCCAATGATAACCATCTCTAGTATTGCCTTCATATCTTATAGCACCGAGAATGGCTTTGAAGAATATCGTCGGCTCTGCAGTGTCTAGATTATAGAACTCTTCTCCAGATACTTTCTCTTTATAGATATATGCTCCATCCGGTAGGTCATGTATATCGTCATATCGCTCTATGTAATACCTCTCCGTTATGCCTGGGCCTTTGACACGATAACGGAACAGGTATATGTTCGCACCCTTATTATAGAGTAAATGCAGTATCAGAGAGGGGACTGCCCTCACAACTTTCAGTTCCGTATCTATCGCTTCTGGCATTACACATAAGATTGATATTGAAGTATAAAAACATTGATGTTGAATAATGTGGTGGGGAGGCACGATACCTCCCCTAATGGCTCTGCTGATACTAGTTGAGGTGAGCCATAGTGACAGTAATACAATTGTATTACATACATATAAATTTTTCTAATACTGTTTATATATCATCATTTGATAATGATTGATAGTCCATGTGTCTGATACACATAGAGAGATTCGTCTTTATTATTTGTCAAGATGAGTGTCCTAACCTTTGGCACTATGTTCTCTAATTCAGGTATATCTGGCTCTTTTTGAGTAATGTGCGACATTAGTCCCTTTGTATCCATGAATTGTTCGATTTTTGAGTTCAGTGGGTTCTCGACGACATGTAGTTCGTGTCCCCGATAGTAAATAGACCTATCATGTGTTACTGCCCCCCCAAAATGCTTTAGCGTCTCCTCTATGTAAATTTTGATGACTTCAGTATAGTTTCCGTCCATAATGTATGTATATTTTATCCAATTGCGCCATATCTCTTTCAGGATTACCTTAGTGAATTTCAGGATTCCCATCTCTACGAATTTGGCCTGTGTGCGATTACCGTCATTGTCAGAGACCCTATCATAGAGGAGTTCGTTTAGGCGTGGTAGTATGTATTTAGGGCTAAATATCCTGGAGTATGATATGTTGTAGATTTTGTTCAGGACGAGTTCGTCCGGTTTCATGCTGGCTATTACGCCTCTGGCATTGTAATCTATCGGTATTGACAGCACGAATACGCCCTTGACATTCAATATCCTTATAGGCAACACATTCTTTACATTTACCATATTCAGTATATCCAGGAGATAATACAGGTTAATTCCGATGTATTCCGAATCCATGACATCTTCTATATCGTCATTACCTGTTTTTAGGTTCCTAACGAAGAGGTTTATATATTCCGTCCTCATGTCGTCTATCGGGAACAGTATATTCATCTGTCTATCCGTCTTAGAGTATTTGAACAGCAGTATATCTGTATATTTCTCTATCTCTGTCATAATCTTCCTGAATTTCTGGATGTCACTGATATAGACATCTATGAAATCATTCTTGGTCTTTAGTGTGAATTTTGGGAAACTAATCGTTGCACCAACCTTCTCCACATGCTCTATCGGGACATCAACCTCTCTGATAGTGTCGTCATCTTTCATAGAGAATCGTATCTTGATGTCCCTCTCCGATATTGATACTATATCGAACTCTTTAAAGTCCTTGATAGATAATTTCTTAGATGCTACTTCGCTACGCTCCTTTTTTATTGAGCGTGATATATACGATATTATGCTAGATAGCGTTACAATGGCATGTGCATTCTTGTCAATGTATCCATCTATGTGATAGTAGATACCATAGGAATGTGTATTATGCATAATGAAAAGATTACCGTCCTTTATTGTGAATTCCGCATCGGACGAGTGCTTGGTCATCCGTTTCAGTTGCTTTATTATATTCACATTACCACCTCATCATATTTCGTATCTATTGTATCTGCACTTAAAGTAATTAAAGATTCATATTCTAGTTCCTTCGCCAGGGATTTCATAACTATGTCCAACGCCTCGAAATAAAGCGGGAATGTCAAGTTCTTGTCCTTGATGTTGTCCTTTAACTGACCTATCATCTTTTCGAGATTCAGTTCTCCTTTCACTATCGCCTCTGATAGGTGTATTCTCCTCTTCGTTGTATCCCAATCTCCATATTCATTACCCAGGAATTTCTTGTAGAGTATGTATAGGTGTTTGTCAGGCATCATCACAATCGCACGACCACCGAACTCTGTCTTAGAGGGCTTTGTATAGAACCTGTTATAGATTGGTATGCACTTGATTATGTCCTCAGATTCACCCACCTTCCTGATAACGAAGTCCGACATGATGAGGTTATAGTTATCTGAATACCATCCCAATATATACAGCATTAGCGTGAGCATATTTCCTCTTATCTCGATACGCTTCTTTTTCTGTATCGGCATGTGCTCAATAACTATCTCAGTCATCTTTATCAACCGCATCCACATCTATTATATCAGGTTCTTGGAATCCCGTAGCGTTCAAATCCTCACTGAACGCATCCTCTATCTCCTCAGCATCTACGACTTCCTCTATGTCAATATCGTCTTTGAGGTCGTCATTGGAGAGGTCTTCGTCTTTGTCCATGTAATACGGTAGAAACTTCGATACTACGAATGACACCATGGCTATACTAATCAATATGAATATAAGTGCCACGAATGGAAATGCCTTATCAGGGTCGGAGAGGAAATCCCTCCATGCCTCTGCAATGCTCTTTGGCTTCTCACTGCTTTCTGTGTCTTGCTCTGTGGAATTAGTGGAATTCGTATCGTTATCAGTGTTATTAATGTAGATATATTTATACTTAACAATCGTGTTATTGACATAGACTATTTTGTCTCTGTATTCTATGACAGTCTGATTGATTGTCTGATTAACGATGCGGTCCTCATAGAGAGTGTGGTTATGATGGTATTCTATCGGTATCGTGATACTAAGCACTATATTATAGATGGTCTGTAAGTATCCATCGTCCAGGATTACAGTATAGATGTATCCCGTAGTTCGATTTGTCATAGAGGGTATCTCCGATGCGATTGTAATAATATCACCCTCTCTGTCATAGTAGTTATGAGTATCGGAAAGAACTGCCGTCGAATTCGGTGGCAGCGTAATATTGACATAGTATAACCTTTCTGGAGACGCTATATCAATAGTGGCATTCTTGAATCCCTCTCCGTAAAGGAGACTCTGATAGTTGCAGATGACAGTATAATTAATCAGAGAGGGTGCTGTGTTCTTGATTGATACATTGAGATAAGATGTTATAGTATAGGGATACTTCACATCATCGTAGAGGGTGATATTGATACTATATGTCGTCGGTATTGAGGTATCTATGTCCTGTGGGTCTGGAGACATCTCGAATATGATACGGTCTCCGTCTGGGTCGGTAGCGTTAATGTATCGAAATATGTCAAATTTGGAGTTACGGTCAATCACTACATTATAAGAGTCCTGCAACAGAATTGGGATGTCATTTTTGTAGATAGAGAAGGTAAAGGATGTTATTGAATTATAGTTATATTGGGTCGCCGATAGGTATATAATGAACTTAGATATGTTCCCTATCGGACTGAAGACATACTCCCCTGTATCGTTAAGATAATAGATTCCTGTCCCGCCGTCTCCGTAGATGATAGATACATAGTCGTTTGCACTGACAGACTGTTGATATGAGATAGATACTGTATCAACAAAGACAATATCTGCCATATCATAGATGGCTGATTGGATATTGATAGTATAGTTATAGTCAGGTTCGTAGCCGAGTTCCTCTGCGATGACGCTCATGTTCATGTCCTGTGCGGTAATGTTATCCATAGCGAGTATGTTATCGCCGTCTGTGTCCATATATATCATACCTCTTGCAGTAGTGTTCTTAACAGTTTTGACATAGATTTCGACAGTATCCTTGTAGATAGGATTAAAGAGACAAAATAGTAGATTGCCCTCTACGGAGAGGTGTGGTATATCAAATACTATCGTATGCCATGTAACACCGTCAGAACTCTGGATAACATAGTCATCTGTGTAGAGAGGATTATCTATATTAGTATAGTTATCTGTGATAATGAACCTGAATGTCCGTGGATACTCAGTAGCACCGAACCTCACGCCGTAATAGATTACTTTCGTGAGGTTAGTAGATTTAGTGAAGTTGTATTTCTGGAACATATAAGCATAACCGTTGCTGTTTTGATAACTCGTAAAATAGTTCTCATAACCTGTAAATGTATCGTTGATTGTATAGAAATGTGTGAAACTCGGAGTTATATCAGTGAATGTGTTATTGTAGTAATGCGTATCAGACCCCCTTTCCACCCCCCTCTCGTAGAGGGATTCGTGATTGGATACGGATTCGTGATTGAAGAGCACATCAAAATCCATTATCGGATAGACAGCCAGAGACAACACCACAATGCATAGGACCATAATGACGATTCTCCTGTTCATGGTATCACTTCCTTCCCTTCATCTCGAAGATTGACCTGAAAGAGAGTATTTTACTATCGGATTTCTCAGAGATATACTCTATGCTATACCGCTTTACGCCGATAGCAGACATGAAGTTCTTGATAGCGTCTGGAGACATAGCATAGAGGGTGAGTTTCTGTCGGGTATAAACCCCGATGATGTCAGGGTTTTTCAGCCGTATCTTCCATACACCCTCTCCGACATTGCGGAACTTATACTGTTCAAGCAGTTCCGACTTCAGTAACATTTTCTTTACTACTTTATACATCTCGGCTCACCTCAGTAATAGATACGCATACAAAATATTTAAACTTTTCTATGAGATGTGTGGCTATCATCACGATTCCTCTCTGGTATATGTTTTTATTATGAAGTTGTGGATGTCGTTCTTAATGATGTCCATAGTTGCCTGATATGTCGTTGCGAGTGCCACATTCTCTCCGAAGAGAGAGCGCAGTCCCTCTATGATTTCGTGTCTTGGATTTGAGTTGTAGTAGATGGCATAAGTCGGGAGTTCGTAGTGCTCTATGACATTCCTTGTGCGGGTCTTATCGCTTGGGAGTCCGTCTGTGATTATGAAGTATAGATGGTTCGTATTCGGAATAACTCTCTTAGAGAGTTTATAGACGAATTCCAAAGCACCGTGCATTGGGGTCGTATTCTCTGGAATTATCACGGAATACTTACCGATTGATGATACCATCCCGAAGTGTATCTTAGAGATTGGTGTAGTATAAGGTTTGAACTCTATTATCTTCAGACCTGAGTTCATGGTTATTGACGAGAACCCGTATATGCCTATATTCACTCCACGAAAGTTGGATAGTGCATAGAGGAGTGTAGTCCCGATTTTCCGTAATACGCTATCGTGCTTCTTCATGCTACTAGACATATCGAGTAGTATAGTGATGGTTATATTGACCTTTGTCATGCTCCTTCGCTTCAGGAAGACCTGGGCTGGCTTGTTCGTAATGCGCTCCTCTGCAACACGATACAGTTTCTTTGATAAGACTCTGCCTCTTGTGGAATAGTAATTAAACTTATAGCGTTCCTCTATGTATCTGAATACTCTGGACAGTGTTTGATTGAGTTCCCGTGCGTTCTCAAGAATGTCCTTCGGAATGGAACTAACATTCTCTGCTATAATCTCATAGGGTGTTTTATGAATCTTTAATAGAATCTTCTTCATATCTAAGATGACCACTTTATCTATCATCACTCTCGGACTTTTGAGGATGGACTTTCTGATGTCAGTTTTGATGTCGGTAATAGTATCATCTGACCATTCATCGCTGTCGTCCATACTGATAAACACATCATCATCATTAATATCTGTATCTGCGCTCATAGAGGATGTAGTGTCGTCTGTCTCTAGTATATCTGTATCTGATACCGTAGAGGATGTCCTCTCTGAAGCACGGTCATAAGTGCGCTCTATGTGAATCCTCATATCGTTATAGTAGGCCCTATTGAATATGCGCTCTACGGAGTTATTCTCCGGAAATTCCATGACTATATCTTGCATGTCGAGATTATTGAAGTGTCTTTGCAGGATATTAACTATCTCTATGACTGTATCATAGAGGTCGTCTGGACTATCGCAGATGTATATATCATCTATCAATACTTCATTGATTTCGTTATAGATAGACATGGTTCTGTTGTTAGTGATGCTCGGGTCGCTGTGCATGATTACTTTATAATTCAGAGCCGCTAATACGGATGACAGTTTATCTTCACGAATCACGACATCAGAGAATATCATATTATTCATGTGGTCTATAAATACAGACATAGAGGGATGTTCTTCTTTGATGATATGCTCTATCCTGCCATCTTCGAGTATTCCCCATACTATCTTGATGATGTCCTCAGATTGGAAGAACTTATTGCTCTTAGTATAAGTATGATGGATATGACCTATCTCGTGCTCTACGACACCAATAAAGAATCCAATACATTCATAGAGGGTCTTGAATTTCAGGGAATTATAAACGATTGCATCGGATGATTTATCATACTTTATCTTAGAGAACTCTATGATATAGGTATCCTCTACCTGGGAATAGAATGTATTCGCATAGGTTGTCATAGAGGTAGTATTCTCTATTTTGAACTTTATGCGTATAGGCTTTGTCATCGCTTCTGTGTAGTAGCGTAGAGTGTTTAGTATATCGGTCTCTATGCTATTGACTACTGCAGGGTCCCGCAACGCATGTAGGTCATTAGTTTCGAGAATGACATCGAATGCTGGCATATCAGTTATCACCCATTGGCTATACTAACATCATAGATGTCCTCTATGGTATTCTTTATGGATTTGTCAATATTACTTCTCATGTCAGGCGGTATAATCTTCTTCACCATGATATTTAGGGCTTCACGCTTATGCCTGGACTTCAATTTCGGATATAGAGATAGTTTTAGAGCGTTCTCTATACCTAACTTATCAGAGAGCCGACACACACGGAGTAGCAATCTCGTAGATATGTCTATGTTATAGTCGCTGAACTCATTCCTGGCTTGTCTGAATATCTCATAGATGACATTCAGAACCCTATCGTCTATGTCAGGTATTCTGGACTTGACTATCTTCTTCTCTATGGACATAGAAGGATAGTCGAACTCCATGTAATACTCGAACCTGTCTATGAGGGCTTCATTCATGTCCTTAGTTCCTGCATACTGAATACCGGAATTCATCGCAGCCACGAACCAGAAATCTGGATGTGGTTTGATTATCTCTTTACCGTGTAATGTATTCACTAATTGCCTATCATCATCGAGAATTGAATTGAATACAGCAGCAACTTCTGGGTCCAGGAAATTTATTTCGTCTGCGAAGAAGATTATACCGTTCTTCATACAGTATGGCAGGAACCCATCTTCCCATACAGTATCACCGCTTATTATACGGTTATAGCCGAGCAAGTCCTCTAAGGTCATGCCATTAGCGAATGAAAGGCGTATATATGGCTTTCCATAGAGGGCTGCTATATACTTCACGAGATGCGTCTTACCAGAACCTGTTCTACCGACTAATATCACAGGTGAACGACTCTCATAAGCGGCTTTCATTAGTTCTACATCAGTAGTTCCATACATCTTTCTCGGTATGTATTCAGGGACTTTCTTCGGTATCAGTTCGGATATATCTGCCATGGACTACACCATGACTTGTTATCCGATAGAAACTAAATAAAGTTTCTTTTTAGATATTAGATTTTACCTATCTCACTTTTCGGGGGTTTAAGGTGCTTCTGTGTTTTGTAGAGTGCATACTCCATCGAAGAGGCAAATGTCTCTGGCCTAGTATTCGTAGAGTAATACCATGCGTCTGGTATATGCCATTTATCACGGAATGACTTAGCATACGCCCGTGCGCCCCTCTCAGCCCTCTCTGACGGGACACATGCCCTTTTTGTTGCTTTAGTGTATCTGCTGCAATCAACTTTATGGCCTATTTCGTGCGGTATGACATCAAATAACAGACGAGCAATGTATTCCTCTCTGGTGTATTTAAAAGACCCGTATGTCCCGTCGGAGTTCAGTTTCTGATAGTAGAAGACGAGAGTATCTGGTGGTATATACTCTGCCAGACACATGTTCTTCTCGCATTCACTACCTGGTATGTAGTTCGCAATCACGATTCTACGGATACCTTTACGGTCCTGCTCTGGTATGAACGATACTATATATTGTCTTATGAACTCTGGCGATAGTGGAAGAACGGTCCCTTTCTTCGGCTTATAGACCTCTATCTTGGATTTTTTATCTACTGGGAGTTCAGTATATTTGAATTTCAGTGTGTCTTTCAGAGAGAACATCTCTGCGTCTCGAATTACTTTATTCGCAGAGGGCGGCGCATAGATGGGAACTTCATAATTATGAGATGGATTTTGTATTGCATGTATCGAAGACCGTCTTGTCTTTGCATATCTCGTAATCGAGTGCCTCTGCGACTCGCCGCTCCACGACATCTGACTACTTACCCCCATTAAATTAAAGAAATTAAGGACTCTGCGTCTTCAGTATCTTCTTACCGACTTCACGCATCATATCTTCGTAAGAGTCCCTGATTTCCCTGGCCGCATCGCTGTCCAGAGAGGTCTCTATCTTGCTTATGAGGACCGTAGCGACATCCTCTTCGGTCATGTGCGGCTCTATTGCGAACTGTATGGATGCCTTAACAACATTCATCACAACTGTTGATAGGTCCTCTTTGTTCAGTTTCTGTATCCGAGAATCCTCTGTGAGTTTTATTTCTTTCTCTGCTATTTCGGAGAGTTTATTGTTATCCACAATTATCTTGAAGTAGTGCTTGAGATAGTCGCTCCACTCTATGACACGCCTCGTAGAAATCGGGACGAAACTCTCTTTATCTATCACTATACCGCTGGCCTCTATGTTCTTGCTCCGACCGAATTTCAGGTCTCTGGTCTGCTTTGCGACTACAAGTATGAGTTCCAATGCATAGGCTGACATAATTTCGTCTATGGAATATTTTCCTGGGTTCTTAGAGACCTCTGCCATAGTTGGTATTCCGAGTTTCTTAGAGACAATCTTGCGCTCATCCTTGAGTTCCAGGTAATTCACGGGTATCATCGTGAACCTGTCTAAGAACGCAGCGTTCATCGTAGAGGTCCCTGTATATGCTTCACCCGTGTTCATGGCAGCGATTAACTTGAACTGACTATGCGCCCATACAATCTCCGATTTAGGTAGTAGATATATCGCTCTGTCATCGTCTGTGAGAGTATGCAATGCAAAGAGAACATCTGGTTTTGCGGCATTGACCTCATCGAGTAGAGCGACCCAACCACGCCTGGCTGCCTTCGTCAATAGCCCATCAACCCATACCGTGCGCCCGCCCTGTATGTCATAGTGTCCGAGTAGGTCATCCACAGTAATCTTAGAGAGCGGTATGCGGACGAATGGCTGGTTCGTGATTTTCGCCAGATACTTCGCTACTGTTGTCTTACCTGTTCCCGTCGGACCGACCAATAGTATATTCTTCGGCCTGCCCTCGCTGTATAACTTGATAGCCTGCTTCACTTTGCCCTCTTTGATAAGTTCTTCTACTTCACCCGTATTCACGCCTGTATAGGCATCAATGAGGACATCCAGGACGGAGAACATATCATTTATTTTCAGGTCATGGAACTCTAAGTTCTTGTCCTTGACATAGTATTTGTGGTCCTCCTCAAACTGAGGTTCGTCTGGTAGTGTCTCATAGACAGGTAGATGGTATTTGTTGTTCAGACCTGATATTTCAGTTACCTTATTGGTATATTTATAGACAGGTGGCTCTGCCTCTCCGATTGTAGGAACTTCGTTCTCGAAATCACCGATACCACTAGTCAGTTGTGATAACTTACTATCTATGTTATTCAGTTTCTGCTCTAACTTACTTGTATCTGGTATTGTAGGAGGCTCAAATATATCTACGGGATTACTCTGGAGCGCAAATGACTTCCGTGTATGTGCGCCACTTCCAACAATAGAATGACGCTCACGGTCTCCTTTCCATCCACGATTATCTTTTTTCTTGGACATCTCTATCACCTGTCGTTTATCATACTAAAATAAATAAAATACCTAATATAAGGCTGATGGAAAATGTTTATATATCATATTATTACCAGGAAATTCCACATAGCATGGAAAGTTATTGACACTATCAAACCTGCTCCATAGAGGTGTTTGGATTGCTTGTATGCTATCCCTGTCGGCAGAGAGAAGAATATATGCATGAGTGGTGTCAGGGATATATAGTAATATCCGCTGAACACGGCATGTATGAATGCCTCTATGAGCCCGAACCCAATCGCTGCCAGGACTACATAAGTAACTGCATTAGTGCGATATGTGGATGACGATAGATGGACGGCCTGCGTCTTAAAGAATTCCTCTACGACAGGAGCGACTATAACGGCCATTATAAACGGCGTGAACATGATAGATAGAGTCGCCTCTATGAACAAGACAACAGTTAATCCTATTACAACCCCATAACCGAGTGCCACTACTTTCTTTGACCATGTATCCATTTCTAACCACCTGTCCCGATGAATGTATCACTCTCTATATCATAGAGTGGTGGATTGATTGTATATTGTAAGTCTTTGTTAAAGAACACGAACACACCGTCGTCTATGTCTATCTTCGCTAACTCCTCACGCTCCGACGGTTCGAGTGGATGATGTATATAAATAGGAACATAATTTCCATAGTCATCAATATAGACGACTATCTCTATGTTCTCCATTCTCTCAACCCACGACGGGAAAGTGTATCCTGTTAATAAGTATCCAAGAGAGTTCCATCCCTGCTTGAAGGTGTATAATACCTTCGTCTCTGCGATTGGAATATGTATCTCTGTCGGTGCAGTGGAGAATATATAGAACCCAGATACATCCGGTAATGCCCTGTCAAATGTCTCTGGTAGCATATAGAAGAACGGTATGTAATCTCCGTCTATGGTCCTAATTATCAGGACTTTAATATACGGAGAGGCATTGAATAAATCTCCTATTGTATAGTCGCTATTTATCCGATACGGGCAGAACACATAGTTCCATCCAACATCCATATTAATAGTGAATTCCATATCTTCATCTGGAGTATGTCTTGTTAGTGCAAATGGTTCATAACTGAATTGGAACTCATAACTCACGGACCCATCAATTATATCCCCTGAATATTTACCCGTAGAGGCGAGTAGAGGGTCTATATTATTAACAGTATTTATGTCTGGATAATCAGTCCCGATATAGTTATATGGAGCATTGATACTGAACCCGTCATAGTTATTATACAGGGCAGGAGACCCGAGCATAGCATTGGTGCAGTTTAGAACGACATTATGCGTTGCATACGCACTCATTGTCATACCAAGTCCGACATCAGCGTCCTTTATGTGATTGTATTCTATCCTATGCACGACGGCAGTAACATAACTGACAACAGTCGTAGATGTATATATTAACGCTATACCTGTTGTTCCGTAAGAGTTTTCAACATTCTTGTAGAAATCGCTCATCGTATTATTCCTGATTATGAATTGTTCTGCGCTTGCCATTATACCAACTTGAACTTTCTTGAAAATATTGTCCTCTACTATTATGCGTCCAGATGGCATTGTCGTCGAAGCCGTTGTAATTATATCGCTTGTGCTTGACGCAATTCCAGCAGGCATCTTTTCGGAATCATCAAATAATGCATTCACGATACGATTATTTGAAATTATTAATTCACTATCTATGTATCCAACAGTTATTCCAGAAGACCTGAAATAACTGAGGTTACAGTTCTTTATGTAGCCATTATTGTTGTTATTTAGTCGTATAATTGTCTCCAGACCATCCGTGTCTACTGTGATGTTATCAATCTCAACGATGTCTATACCATGCAGGTCTAATAGCGTTCCTGTGAATGTATTTGGTAGAACGAACTTGACATTGGATAGATGTATCTTCGTGTTATCAACGCCTTCATTGATATAGTTATTGTCTATGGACACTATACCAGATGAAGAGTAAGTAGTTGTCTGTGTAACTATGATAGTCGTATCGTTGATGTAGAGTTCCGAATTACTGCACCCAAAATTGATATAACCGTTTAGAGTAATAGTGCTGTTCTCTATGATTATCTTTTTCTTTCCAGACACATCAACCGTTGGTGAGAATGCAATAGAAGGTCCGTCAGCGGCCTGAATCAACTTCAAATCGGCGACATTCTTAACAGTTATAGTATATGTTGTTGATAACAGGCAATCAACCAAAACTGTATTTACATCCGTTATATTACCGTAATTATAGTTCAAGTAGTCGGAAGAGTATGATGTATTCCTGAATTCTATTTCGTCTATGTTCTGAAATGTGCCTCCACTGATGTCATTAGCGTAGTGCCCTTGAATCCATAGACGAGTATATGGAGATATAGTTGTATCTCCGAGTTCTCCTGTTGACCCGTCAAATATTCCAGCATAATGAGTATCCTCATAGAGGATTATTTCACCTGTTACAGACCCCTCTTTGTAGTTATAAGTTCCTGTTACAGGGAGTCCTGACATTATCAGACCAATCACAACGATACTTATAGCAAATGTATAAACAACATTACGCTGCATTATTCCCACCTCTCTTATTAGTTGTAGTCACTGCTATTGGGACATTCGCTGTATTCTCAACAACCACATTATTCGTCTGTAAATTCATATCAGGGAGGGCAGTGTTCATAGAGGTGCTCTGTGGCTGTTGTGGCGGCTGTATTTGTGCGTTCAAAGGGTCATTGACATGCTGTGTCTTTCTGAATGGTGATACCTGTGGAGATGGTGTCGGTGAGAATACTGACTTTATAGTGTTCCATACTTTAGAAAACACTCCACCAACCATTCCATGAGCCTCTATATTATGGGTATTCATGTTATTCCTGTATTGTTCTATAACCTTCATTGTTTCTAATTGTTGCTCCTTGATGCGCTCATCCTCTTTAGCGAGTTGTCTCATTCTATGCTCCAATTCTTTAAGCCCACGCTTATAGTTACGCATATAGTGGTCTCTCTTTCTACGGTCATAAGCGTCTGGAGTTATATTCTCCAGGTATGCCATGTTCAGGTAATATATCATTCTTGGATTGGCGAAATAAGTATCACGCTCCTCTTTGGTATAGTGCTTTGTTGCGCCCCTAATATAGTCGTATGCAAACTGATATGCACGGGCTTCCTGTTCTCTCTGTTCGTCTGTTAGGGATGTATCACTGAACAGATATTCCATTATACCGGACACTTTGACCATTAAGTTCGGGTCTGTCTTGAAGGCATTCGTAGAGGCATTGTTCCCATTGTAGATTGGTCTATCTTTCAACATCATCACTTGAGTAATATGATTAAGTGGTTGATATTTTGGTGGCTTTATGACTTTCCTTGTCTTTACACCTTTTGCCGCAAATGAATGCCTATTATGTTCCTTTCTCCACGACATAGGACATCACTTATCTGCTCATAGTTTCCGTATTGCAGGAGTATCCTCTACGGACCCACCGACCTTCAACAGGAACCGATATGTCCCTGCTTTGGTCTTATCAGGTATGAGCACGCCATTATATGCTATCGTCCCTTTCTTGAGGACGACTTCTGGGAAATAGACAACCTTGTCTTCGTCATAGAGGAACTTCCATAGGTCATATAATCTGTTGTTACTCTCCTCATCAACGGGGATAGGTATCATGACGCTTGCATGTCCAACCACCCGTGTAACATCTTTATCGGAGAGGTCTCTTAGGTTCTTCTGATTGATATTGAATGTAGTCGTCCTTTCAAATCCGAATTTTTCAACCATCTCTGGATTCTTTGTCTTCGGATTAACGGTATATTCATAGACGGCAATGAGTTCATTCGTGTCCTTATCATAGACCTCTATGGTCTGGCCTTTCGGCTTCAGGACAGTTCTATTCTTATCGTTGATGGCGAGAGCCTTTGTTGTATGGGTCTTGGTCTCTTTCTTCTTAGAGGGCTTCCTGAGTGTCTGTGCCATGACAGTAATATAGGACACCTCTTTGCCTGTAGATTTATCTATCATCCTGACGGACGACCCCTTATACTTTGGCTTCACGGATACCAGATTCACAGGTATCCTCTTACGCTTCCATACGAACTCTGCTTTAGTTGCTCTCGGAACTTTCTCCATATATCCTACTTCATCCGGTATCCCAGATAACTGAAATGATTTCTTTATATTCACGCCACGAGACGCAATTGAGTGCCGTTCCTTTTCACCGTGCCATCCTTTCGCCATCAACATCACCTTCTATGGGTTCAGATAAGTCAAAAGTCATTATATAAATAGAATGGAAAAAATTTATATGTCAGTTACTTGACCTTAATACTCTCCACAACTATATCGTTGTTCGGGTCAGTAATGACTCTCACAATGTAATCTCCATGATAGTTCGGGTCGTCGGGGTTTCCAATGACTTCAAGTTTCCAACCACGCTTACGGACGACTCTGGAATATTTCTTGACTATTGCCTTCGCCTTCCTGAAGTCTCTACCCTTATACAGAACATGCTTTACGGATACCTTGACTTTGACAGGTCTTTTTCCCTGTATTCGTGTCCCTCTCGGAGAGTATCCAGATTTCATAGAGTATCTTGTTGTAGAGGGCTTATATCCACGCTGATTGTATTTTTGTTTAGGCATCCACACCATCTTGTATCACCCCATATAGTGTTGCTTAGATAGAAGTCCAGCGAGGGATACCGATGGAACGAACCCATCAACAGCATTCCCTATCTCTGTTGGCATGAATATCTCCCATGCCGTTAATAGACCCGTCTCTCCCCATAACCCAACTGCAATCGGTAGCGTGAATATATCATAGAGAGTTCCTGGAACAGATACAAGCGGTATGTCAAATGGAAGTGCAATGTCTCCCATACCTATTGCAGCGTCGCCTATATCTACAAGAGCCGATATAAGCATCTTCTTCTTCCAATCATTCATATCGGCGACATGCTCTGCGACTTTCTGTCCTGCCTTCATTGCCATCATTATTACATAGAGGGTCGGATTCTGCCATATTTTCATAATTTACCACCTTTTCCTTTCTTTTCTATCATAGAAGAATAGTATTTTCCTTCTTTATAGTTTCGGTATGTCAATATAAGCACGAATATTATAAGAATACCAAGTAGAACGACAGTCATTACACAGACTGCAGATAGCATGGAGACAAGTTCATCTGGGAACGAGAAATTCCCTAGTGATAGATTGAATTCAGGATTTATTTCTGGGTCTATGTTCGTATCGTTAGTTGAATTGGTATAGTCATCCGCCCTGGATAGTTGATATTGATACATTGAGGATTGGCTATCCGAACCTATCTGACGAACATCAATAACAGCGGACTGTAAAGACAATCCAGATACTATAAGGACTGCGAATATAAACGCCGCTATCTGCAATCTCGTCATCATATTAGACACCTTTAATATATTATTTCGTTGCGGTTCCAACCCTTAGCAATTATCTCGTCATTTATCATTTGGATATATCTTGTCTTCAGATTGGACGGTATTACCTCTGATGTAAATATAGCCTTATAGAGTTTGTGTAGTTGCTCTTTGCCATGCTCTGGGTTCGGGTCCTTGAACGCATTTGAAATCTCGTTCTTTACCCTTGCCTCAAGCGTATTCGGAGAGGTCAGTGCTAATATATTGAGTTCATGCTGGAGAGTCTTCTCCGAAGAGGTCGGACTCGCACCTATGCCCGTAGTTCCGAATATGTTCAATGCTGATTTAGATTTCTTTGTCTTCTTTCCTGACCTCTTAGAGGTCTTGCTCTTGACCTGTTTCGGAAGGGACACTATCTTCTGCTCTTTCATCTTCTCTATTATCTGTTTGACCCTGCGGTTGTGCATGTAATCTCCAGCCGTCTTAGGCTCTTTGTAGAGATAGAAGACAGCATTCTCTTTAGAAGTCTCTCTACCATTCTTGTCCAGGTATGTTATCTTATCTTCGGAAACAACCTTGGATGTGTCCTTCCCACGACCTGGAACTATCTTTCTCATGTCTTTGTAGTAGTTGGATTTGGTCTTCCAATTCTTCTGATTGATGCCATGCTTTTTGAGGGACTGCTTCATCATGGCCTGGGCCTTCAGGCGTGTCTTATAGTTCGTGAATTCGCCGTTCAATGGATTGTCTTTTGACATGGCGAGTAGTGCCATGTGATAATCGTATATGCGCCACCTGAATTGCTCTTTATCTATAACGCCTGTCTCCAGGTCTTTCTCCAGGGCACGGAGCGTCTGCTCAAATTCATCCAGAGTAGAAATTCCTCTAAGCATGTCATGTTCCTTCACGATTTTGTCCTTGCCTATATACATGTATTCCTCATAGCACGACTTCACTTTACAGGTCTTGCCCTGACCTTTTGGATAGTTCAGTTTCAGAGGAGAATACTTTGCACGATAAGTCTCACCACTCGGTTTGACAACATATTTCTGTTTCTCTTTATCATAAACGACTGTGCCAGAGCGTGTCGCAATTCTGAACTTCTTCCTGCGTCGCTTGGCTTCCTCTGGATTTAGGAACTTTTTCTGACCATGATACTTCTCGAAATAGTCCTTATGCTCTGACTTGAAGAATCCAGGTATGTATCCAAACACATTCGGGGAGTTCCTGATATTCGCTCCCTGTGCAGCAATTGAATGCCTTTCTTTATCCTTATGCCACCCTTTATTAGACATGACACTCACCGTATTTTGATTATAAAGCATTATATATAAATATAGATGGAAAAATTTTATAAATGTTATATTATCTTGAACGAACCTATGGAGTTGTCTTTGTAATTTGGGTTGTTCTGAACTAGGTTATAGTTAGTCGTATATGATGGGTCCATGTATCCTGTCCATTTCCTTATGCCGTTAATGAATGCATCTATTGTCTCTATGAACGCATTCAATATTGGGAACGAATACCCTGCAACGGCAATGTTAGGGTGTGATACTTTGTCCGTATTGTATCTATCATAGATGTGTGCTCCTAATGCTGATACTCTGACATCAATGATTTTGAAATGGCTTAATACCCTCTTGAATGGTATGAATATCTTGATTGTATCTGTCAGTGGGAAGTTCTGTAATACCGACATAGGGTTAAGAACATCTTTGTCTTTGAATGTCATTGTATACGAATAAGTTCCAACCGTATTGACTCCTATATTATGTGCTTTCATATATTCAATAACTCTCTCTGCCTGTGAATTTATGGGGCGTAGTATCATTGGAACGGGTATAGACAGTTTCACTGATGTTAGAGGTTCACCTCTGAGATTATTGATGTTGATATAGAAAACAACCTCATTTACGACATAAGGTGCTATATATCCAGGGGCAGCATTTTCATAGAGGGACTCCCACCTGCTCTTTAGGTCTGTAAAGTGGAACGGCGAGATTGGTATGATATTATCTGTTATTATACCATTTCCGAGATTCATAGAGCCGAACCTATCGTTGAGATTGAATTTAGCCAGCGTGACTTCTCCAGGACCGAGGTCAGGTAAATTTATACCGTATTTCAGATTGAACATAGACGATAAATCTGTGAATTCAACTTCGTCCAGAAGGTTCGGGTCAATAGCAAAATTACTGACTGCCTCTCCGTATTGTATGTTCTGTGGATAACTCGATATGAACTGCATATTAGGTGCTATTGGATTAAAGGCATAGTCAGTCGCAACACTTCTGTTATCAACTATCTGGATTGGGGCTTCCTCTGTATCGTTTGACCTTGTTAATGTAATGTCTTTCAGGTATGCACTTTTGTAAGTTAAGAAGCCGTAATCATCCTTGGTCATAATGCTATTGCCTGCGACATAAGATGTTTCTATATTACCAACACGGTCATTAAAGTCATAGAACTTCACGGTAGCGGATTGTCCAACTATACGGTCCTCTTCGCCACGAACATCACCAAGTTGAATATCTACATCTACAACTCTTGTGACGATGAGTTTTTTCCATGGTAATGCGTCAGACGGTTTATTTGTCCATGTCAAAGTAACTTTTTCTGTCAGTGATATTTTATATGGGACTTCTGTAATAAACCCAACATCATTAACGCCCTTTACAATGCTCTCTGCATCTGCACCAATAATAGTTACATTTTCTGGTGCAACTTTAAGACAGCCCATAGAGGGTATGATTGCGACCATTAAGACTATTGATACGATACTGATTTTATGTGGTATGCTCACCATTTGTATTCACCTCTCTTTCTGTATATTACATAGAAGGTTATTACTGTTATTATCAATAAAATCCCTATGATAGTCCCGAGTATGACATTCGCTGTCTCCGTATATGCGGAATCACTTGTCTGGACTGCCTTGATTTGTATCGTATATGACGAATCTTGCTCTCCGACATCTATCACGACTTTCTTCGCTTCGTAGCCATTCGCTTTGACAGTTATGTCATGTGTCCCAACAGATGTTAGTATCACAATATCTCCATAGATAGATGTCTTTCCCACAAATTCACCGTCTATATAGATACTTGCATTCGGAATGTTATTATGGGTCTTGTTATCCTCTACGGTTATGTGGATAGTTGTTATTTCAGGTTCGGCTTTAACGGATACCGCCATGAAAGACAGTATTATTGCTGCAATTATTCCGATATAGATATATCTGTCCATCTAATCACCTCATACATGTATTCTGGATATGTCCTGATATTGAACGGTTGTAATAGTAGTAACTTACGAATGGAGTTCATCTTCACTATTATCTCATTAATACGCTTTAGTTCACGCTCAGTTGTGATAGGGTAATCAATTATGGAATAATATATGATACCGAGTATGGATGATAGCGTCGGGATATTCAATCTACCTTCCATATGTTCCTCCATGATATGGACTAATAAGTCATCTACCCTGGAGATGTCAATATATTTGAATGGCTCTACCTCTATGAGTGGATACCCAATATCGTCTATGATGGGCTTGTCTTTCCCCATCTCGAACTTCGGATTGATTCTCTTCTTCATAGAGGCACACCTAATACCGCTCTTTGAACATCAGGGACGACTTAACCAGGGACTTTGGTATCACATAGATTTTATCCGTATCGGACCAATCGCTATTCTCTGATATGAGTAGAAGGTCCTTGTTGATGACTTTGACCTTGTAATTCCCTGGATTTATCTTCACGACATTGCCCTTCGAGTCATATCCATGCATTGGTTTTTTCAGTGGGAGTTTCTTGATATAGAATAGCATCCGTCTATGTCCGCCATAGTATCCGAGATTGTCGCTAACTTTATCGCTTGGCATCATCTTGATACGGATACGGTTGTTCTTTTTGTCCATATCCATGATATTCCATCCGAATGCCTGCATAATAAGGGCCGTGTATTTGTCAAAGTAATAACTATCTACTTCGGCCTGTCTATGAGTTGGATGCGTTACACGACCTGCAAATCCAATAGGCGTGATAAACCCATAGATAGGTGCGCTCTTGGAATTGACACGAAGTTTGTTTTTGATGACATCCTCTATGTCAATAGCATTGAACTTGACCTGCTTGCCCCGTATCTTTACAGATGCCTCTGGAATGCTCGGCTTCTTAGAGGTTCTGGGTTTCGGTTTCTTTGGTTTTGAAGGTTTCTTAGTTGTTGTGGCCTTGATTTCTGGGAGTTTTGGCTTCGGTAGTTCTACTTTCTCTGGTGTTATAGTGTCTTCTATCTCCATAGAGACCTCTTTCAGTTTCCGGCCCGCCCCGAACAAGAATTCCATGATACCGTCTATGAGATATTCAAATATGTCTTCAGGTCTATTCGGCTTTTCACGGCGATACCTCTTTGGCTTAGATGGTTTTTGACGCTTCGGTTTCGGTTTGGACTTGGACTTAACTTCTGACTTGTTCATGGCCTTAGGCTTGGTCTCTGATGGCTTCTTGGCTGTGAGTTCTGGCTCTTTCTTATAGGATTTTCTCTTTTTTCCAAATATCTCATCATAGACGCTCTGGTCTATCTCCCTATTAGAGGAATCACGGAGCAGTAGTATAATGGACCCGTCAGCATCTTTATAGGCGTAGATATTGTGCATAAATAACTTATCGAGTTGTTCGTATTGCTCTTTCGTAAGTTTGATATTGGGCTTAATTTTGACACCGCCTCTCTGCAATATGATTTCTATCATGGACTGCATTTCGTTTTTGCTTAGAATTTTTGCATCAGTATTCTGAGAGGACTCTCTAACAATCTTCAATTTTTTCCCGTCTGCATAAAATTTTATGTTGGGAAAGGCACGCTTCAGGATTTCCATATCACCCTCTGATAATCTCACTTTCAGGTTCAGTTCCAGAGAGGACATATCAGGATTTGCTTTAAAATATTCCTTTATTGCCTCTATGATATTATCCACATAACTCACAGAATTTGGCATCTTTTTCTTACCAGCAGCACGGAAAGCGTCATTAGTAGGAATCACGAACTGTCCGGTGACTTCGGGAGCCTCGAATTTAGGTAGAGTCATTACAGAATTACTCTTTGCTCCATGACCGACGAGGCTATGTCTTTCCCTGTCCTTTAACCATGCCATACTATCACCTATGTTAGGTGTTATTCACTGTAAATATTTAAATCCAATCAGAAAATCTTATATATTATACTGTAAACATTATTGAGGTCTCCAAGTTATCGGAACTCCAAGTATGTCATTCGTGAATTCGTCTGCAATTTCGGACCAATCCATCCCTCTATCTATATATGTCTTCATCTGGTCTTTCATCTTTTTGAACTTATTATATGATATAGTTAATGTTGGAGGCACGAGATTTAATTGAGTATAGCGGTATCCAACTTCAAAATCGTCATAACTAACATTTCTAAATAATATAACCAAATATACTTCTGTGTTATTCGTGAGTTTAATACGAACTTTTTCTTTACTACCGTCTGAATTATTAACTGTTAATGCAACTTCACGATTTTTTAGAGCATCTTCAAATGCTTTTAATTCTGGATATATATCACTACGCTTACCGTCCTGCGGATTAATATAATATGTCTTAGAACTTTCATAGAGGGTCGTTTTAAGTGATACTATATCAATAACTACTTTACCATCACGCTGTCCAATTATAACAATATCTGGCTCTGCTATATCACCGCCCAGAAATACCTTCCGAGTCCTAATATTATCATATCTTAATAATGGTAGAGCATTATTATATTTTATCTGTTCTGCTATCCACCTTTCGTATTCGTGCCCCATTTCATAGAGCATATTTACCCAAATAGACCGTTTTCCCATTCCTGTAATTTTAGATACCTGTGCTCTATCTACTTTGTATTTCTTGGCTATATCATGTGGTGTGTATTTGCGCTCGTCTGGATTCTTGATAAAATTCCCGTCACTATCAAAATATAAATCTTTAAACATTCGTGCGTGTTTTTCGTTCTTGATAATACCTTTACTTAGCAATTTATTGAAAATATTAATCATAGAGGGATTATACCTTAATGATTTGTTCTCGTTTATATTAGGCGTAAAATTAGTTAAATCTATTTCTTTAGTATAGATATCCTCATCTTCGTCAAGTTGGATATGCCTCTCCGCAGCGTATTTACCTTTAATATTCCGCATGAAATAGACGCTATTGCTATCGAATAACTTGATTTCCTCTATATCCTGCAACCAATGTTTGGCATGATAAATCAGTAAATCCAGGAAATCTTTTCCGAGAGGGTCTATATTGTTCTCGATTACTTTCTTATAAAGTTTATCCACTAACTCTTCACGCTTATTCAGGCTTTCCATATCTCTAATAGTTGATGTTCTCCCTTCTATCTTCTCAACTATTTCGTCGTATGGAATATACCGTCCATTGTATTCAAAAACAGGTGTCAACGGACCATTACAAACTTTACAAGTTGTATAAAATTCTTTATAAATTACTTTACAAGTCATGCACACCCTTTTTATAGGCTCTAAATTGACATACCCATACGGCGTTGTCCACGGATTATTATAGTCCGATATTGTCAGAGCATTCTTGGGTTTGATTTTATGTGGTAGCATAACTACCATATACGACTTATATCGTTGGTCCTTATATTCCTCTACATGCGTCGTAATCTTACCCAGGAAATCAACATACGCTTTAGGCATGGTCTTTATGTTCGGGTCCTCAAATATCAGACCGCAATAACCAACAACTACTGCCTGGTCCCTCAACCATTTGTGGATTGACTTGAACTCCTGTGCGTTAGCAATAATGATTAGCACTCCATACGGATTACCTGTCTGATTCTTGAAAATGTGCCTTGCCAGGAAAGTCATGTCAGCGTGCTCTCGGCCAGATGTTGATGCCATCATAAACGATGATTGGAACTTATGAGCGTCATCCATTATCATAATAGCGACCTCTGTCCCACGCTTAATGTTCTCCATCATCGTGATAAAGTCTTCTCCCTGCATTATCTGGGTTTTATCCAAATCGTATTTACCTGATTTTAGAGCGTAATTCACGATAGAGATTGATTTCGTTGTCTTACCGAATTTCGGCTTTCCGAATATCCAAATCCACTGCACTTCAATTTGCTCTCTGCCTCTCGGAACATTCGGAAAAACTAATTGCTTCTTGAGTTCGTCTGCCTTGACATCAAAAAGGTATTTCGTCAAATCAACAGGTTCAATCTCAACTTTCTCTGGCTTTACAGGAATCGTGGACCACCGTGTTAACGGGTCTGCTTGAATTATATTGTAATTTTTCAATAGCCTGTTTGGTGATGACATGTATATAATATTAGGCGAGATTGTATTTAAATTTTTCTATTGTCTTCAAGATTACATATATCCTTCATATTTGTTCTTACCAGCGACCATGTAATAGGTAAGTATCATAGAGGTAACGGAATATATTACGAACATGATGATAGTCGTCTGGGACCACTCTAATTCAGTCATTGCGAAAACACCAGGAACTATAAATATGTAATTGATGGAGATATACACTATAAAACCGAGATACGGTATATAACTTAGGGGGAGAGTTATGAACAGTATGAACCCGAACACAGCAAGAGCAATACCCAGATTAATGTCGTTCAAATACATAAATCCATAGAAGAATGGTATAACGATACTGATAATACCACCGAAAATCGCAATGAATTTCTCCTGACTCTCATTTAGACCTGCGGACATGATGATACATATATTGTCTTAAAGTATAAAAAGATTTTCATAGAGATGCCATCCATGCTCTCTAAAATTTTCGTGTGCCATAAAAATTTTCAGACCGATTTGATGACATATAATATCTTATATGTTCTTTTTGGTATAACGCTTATATATCCGTTGTGTCTATTCAAGTATAGGTGATATATCATGTGGTCCGACGATTCAAAGAGACATTCCATTGCTGGTATGGGTCATAAAACAAAGAGGAGCAATCCCTCTATGAAGTTTAAGTATGATGGGTTCTATCAGACAGGTAATGTCGTCGGTCCGGAATACTACGAGCAAATAAAACAGACTATACCAAATATTGAGGATAAACTATATTCGGAAAGGAGTATTCTCGGTTTCAAGTATTCCGGTAAAAAACCGTATGGCATGTGGACGAAGAAACTCGGGAATAAAATAATCCGTGTCAGAATTACCAGACCTCCGGCATTTGCTAATCCCTCTCCAAATGACTATCTTGTCCAATTCTATAAGGGCGTTGATGATGATACCATGAAAGAATATTACAGTTATTCCGTAATTGCTCATAGCCTTGATGACGCTATGTATAAGGCTGTTACACTGATGGACTATGGAATGAAAACTCTAAAGAAATAATATCACTCTTCAACTATCTTTCTTAGTTCTTCTTCTGATATTTCCCCAAATTTATAGAGCGTTGAATAGACACCAATTCTCAACCCTTCTACGACATTACTCGGTATAAGTCTCTTCTTTTCATAGAGGCCGTAAACATCTAAATACTCGGAGTTACCTGTCATGTCATAGAAGTAATATAGTAGAGTTCCTATATTCTTAGCCATTTCATTCATCTGTTCGTGAGATTTCACAGTATTATTGATAGTCAATATGAACCCGATATATGAAGTAATGTCGTTATAGAGTTTTTTATGGATATTATCTACGCTCATAGAGGGATTCAATTCCTTTAGTTTATCAACACATAGATAGTATCCGTAATAAATGTCATTCCCGAATAGTGTATATGTCAAATATGGTGTCATATATGTCTTACGGAAATTACCGTTGCTATGCCTTGTAGTAACCTCTTTTATTGCTGATGCTATATACATCATACCTATATCCTCTGGGTGTTTTTTTAGGAATTTCTGCGCCAGAATCACATCGTCCACGAATGGTTGCTCCATATAGATTTTTCTCATTACCTGTGATTGTGGAATATCATCTACACCAAATCGCTCTTTGCGTATTTTCTCATAGAGGTCATGTAGGTTTTTGAGTAGTGATGGATAATTGTATTTCTCTCTTAAATACTCGGACTGATAAATACCGAGAACTTCATCTGTGAGAACTTCATCTGTCCCAGACACCTTAAATATCAGATTTATCGAATCCAATATATACGCTATGTCGTCGTCATTTAGACTAGATAACCTTGGATTCTTTTGTTTGGTTTTATTAAACAATAATATGGATAGAAATTCTGCACCCGCCTGGAGTGCAATATCATAGGCAAGTTCTTTGATGTCGGACCCAGAATCTCCATAGATGTCCATGAAATCCAATACTATATCGCCCCGTTTTAAGACCAATATATCAGAGAGGAGATTCACTTTCTCTTTGTAGGTCAGCATGTCATTAATAGTGGTTAATATATTGTAATAATCGCAGTTCTCTTTGTCTTTTTCGTCATCTGAATAGAAGCACCACTTAGATTCATAGTCATTAAACACTTTATATGCTAATAAGTTTCCAAGTGCATTTATGTAATCCGAGCCGTTCTGAAGTTTCAGTTTCTCTAATGTATTACTCCTGACACCAGGTGAATCCAACATACCATTGTTCCGTAGAGAATATATTTCGTTGTAATCTTTGATAGTCCCTATTACACTGAATACATTAGTCTTCCTACATCTACTTCCATGACCTGCGATAGAATGTCGCTCCTTCTCACCATGCCACCCTCTATGTCTCATGGCGTATTACCTCACATTCTTCAGGTGCTTCTTTATTTCGCTATTCACTATCGTCTTGAATATGTTCCTTGTTATATCTGGCACTTCAGTAGGACTCACATCCTCTATGATTGTATCTTTCCTTGAGAATGCCTCTTTGAAACCAGATGGCATCCTGCCATCCACATAGATAGGTATGATAATGCCTCTATGGTTCTCTATCTCCTTGACATAATTCTCATATCTATCTGTCGGAGCACCGTCTGTCAATAGTATCACTACATCAGTCGCTCCGGTCCTGACACGACCTCCGAACTGCTTGATAATCTCCGCTTTCTTGTTCGGGTTTGCGATATAACTTAAAGCCTTCCCTGTCGGCGTTATACCCGCTACATCTGGGAAGTAATCACTGACTGTATCTATTCCTACTACCTCTACGGTTTTGCCATGATAGTTTCCATAAACTCCGAATGCTATCGGGACAAAATTGACAGGGAACATACTCGACCCTACTTTCTTTTTGACTCTCTTTAAGGCGATAGACATGCCTTTCAGGACTTTTATTTCCTTCTCTAATGTGTCCTTACCTATCGAACCCGATGTATCAACAAGCATATAGATATTCATCGGCGGTAATAGTTGCTTGACTTCAACGACTTTCTGGAATGGTCTTGCCGTCCTCGGAGAGATTAATACCTGTCCTAATCTCGTTGATATTATCTGCTGTCCTCTCCGCTGCGGTTCAGAGAGAATGTCAACTTTCTGACGCTCTATGTCCTTCATTAACGCCTTCGTAAATGAATTCGCATACCGCATGACCTCTTCGTCAGTAGGTATATAGAATGTATTATCCGTATTGGAGAACACATCCGTAATCATAGGTAATCTGTTCTTATCACGGTTAATGCGCCTCTCTTCGTCTTTCAACCTGTTCAGTATATCCTCTCTCATTTTATTGAATGTGTCATCATCTATCGGGCTGCTCTTCTGACCACGCTTTGTTTTACGGCTCTTACCAAACTCTCCTTTCTTTTGTTTCTTACTCTCTTTTCCACTTGGAGTTTCTCCGTCGAAATCTTCAGTTATATCAGAGAGGGATTCATCTCCGAGTTTCTGCTGCTTTGAGTTCTTGTCCAGGTCATTCGCTAACTTATCTTTAGCGTCTTCATGGTCCTTACTGCCTTTTGCTTTATTCCCGATTTCCTTGGCCTTTTCTTGTTTCTCTCCGACATCACCGCTCTGTGGGTCAGACCTATCATCAGGCATCTCAGACGACCCTGATGTATCTATATCCCCGCCTGACCCCATACCTATCGTAGAGCCGTCATCAGAGCCCTGTCCCATATCTGGCATATTCCCACTGTCTCCGATGTCTGGTGAGGATTTTACATCCAAGTCAGTTGATGGGTCAATAGGCGTATTCTGACCTTCTCCAGCACTTCCTTCACCCTGGCCTTCACCCTGTTGTTCTCCGCCTTCACCCTGGGATTGACCTTGACCCTGACCTTCACCTTCACCTGTCCCAGGTTTTGATTCCTGGTCAGCATGTCCATAAACTACTAGGAACCTGTGCAATAACGATTCTACATACTCGTATTCTTCTAGAGTTGATTTTGAATTGAATGCCTTCTCTATGAGGTCATAGCCCGTATCTCCATTAACATCAACCTCATAAAGGAATCTCCATAGAGGGAGTGCTTTTATCAGGTCATCTATATACCAATCCACGGCCTTCTCCTTGAGTTCTTTTTCAGAGAGAGATTTATCCTTCGGATGCTTCTCTAAGTATTTTTCTATGAGTTCTTTATAGTCCTTATCCGTCATGTCCTTCATGCCTGCTTTCAGAATTTTATAGAAATAATCATAGAGGATGTCTTGCTCTATGCTGATATTGAAATGTGCAGCCATAATCATTATATTTAGAGGGACACTGTTATCGTATGCTAAATCCATTGGTTTATCGGCTGTTTTCAGCAATTGCTTGATTGGATTACCACCTTTCACATTTTGATGGAACCTATGCGCCATCAACATCAATGCCCTTGAAATTGCACGATACGACCATGTTGATGCACTGTTAATCAGTTTCCGTGTTAATCTACCATCTTCGAGGATATTCATAAAGCGACGGACTAACTCTGATAGTCCTTGTGCCTCTAAGGACTTTAGTTTAGGTGGTCTTAGAGGGGCATAGTCAAATGTGAATAGTGAGTGGCCTATCTCGTGCAGCAATAGACCTCTGAGCAATAATTCACGCTCTCTGTCATTCATACCAAGTAATATTATCGGTTCAAAGAGCATTATCTGTGTCATTGGGCGTTTCTTCAGTATCATGTTAATATCCACGATACTATCAATACCCTTACCCTCTCTGATAATTTCTATAATACCTTTCAGGTTCTTGGCATATTTCTTGCTATCATCAGAAGTTGATTCCTCTATAATACTATTCAGAATTTCTTCTAACCTATCGAACATCTCTTTCTTTGTCTTATGCACGACTTTCAGGGTATTGAATGTAGTTGCATCTTCAACTAATGTTTCTAATTCATCCTTGAATTTATCATCCATAACATAGTTGAATCCGGTTGGGCGGGCTTTAGAGATGCGATATTTATAGTTCCCATCAACATCACGATGTGGTAAGTGCAGTATCACGGCATCTAATCGTCCATCTTTAGATATTACAGGTTTACCTGAATACGCATTAAAGAATTCAACACCCTGGATACTCGCAGAGGTGTCATAATTATACTGTGCAACTATACCCCGTGCAATGTCTTTGAATCTTTCCCTCTCCGTATCGGATAGTCCCAGGAACTTATACAACTCATAACGCTGCTTATACAACTCTTCGAGGGTCTTTATTTCTTTAGCCGTCATCTGACTTAGAGGTTTATCGGCTATCTTGTCAATTTCGGTCATTATGTCAGAGAGTTTCTTTATGATGGTCTCTCTGTCCATGCCAGAAGTCGGCATATCAATCACATCGGAACCAACGGCATGGAATCCATTGAACTTCATCTGCAATGACTTACGCTGCTTTGCGCCATAACTGACTATTTGATGTCTCTTTTTATCGTTATGCCATCCTTTAGACATGACTACCACCGTTATATATTGAACAACATACTGTAATCTATATAAGCATTTATGGAAAAATTATTTATACCACGAATATCCCAATCTGTAACATGACGATATATAGTATATATACGATTGTTATGGAAGCCGTTGATGCAAAGAGGTATCCTGGATTTTTTGTCGTAATGTAGTAGAGCAGTGGTATTATCAATATACCGTATATGAATGTTAATGGAATAACTGCTAATATAAAGATACTACTTGTTATTATTGTCGCATATTTCATTGCGAAGATTGCTCTCTGTATCCTGGTCTGTCGGTCTATGTCTATATCAAACTCTGAATTGGATATGATTGTTACATAGAGGGCATACCCGATAATGAACGATGTTAGGAAGATAATCCCGAAATACACTAATCCAAGAGTAAGTGATACAGAGAATCCATAGAGCGGAAGTCGAACACCCGCTCCTATCGCTTTTGCAACATATCCATCTAGTTTTTGGACATCAAAATACGCTTGTTTATACTTAACCGGATACGCAGAGCGATTGAAGACAATCAATCCGAAGTTCGCTTCTGGGTTGATTAAGTTCGTGTCTAGATTCTCTAGAGAATAGAACAGTAGATAATCAATTGTTGTCGCAGAAGTTAATTGATAATTGTATTGTGTTATCATATCAATCAAGTATGGTATATCCTTCGTATAGAATATATGCTGATGATATTCGCTGTCTATTTCTGTTGTCGGAGTAGAGTATCCTGTCTCAAATACTGCACCTTTATACCGTTCATATTGGTCTAGATAATCCATGTATATCCTCATTGCAGGCCATCTATACGAACCTACATTCCATGTCCCTGGATAGTAGTCAATTGCTAGGATGTCAATGTCCAGCATATCACCGTTAGATACTACAATATTATGCATCCTGTATTGCCAATTAACTATCACCTGGAAATTTATTGCTGTCATAACTTCAGGGCGTTCTGATTTCACATAGAGGGATGCTTCCTCTATGAAGTCATGTATATCTGAATTACTCCATATATTGAATACTTTTGAGTGAAGTGGATTGTTTGGTTCATTGCCAATTTGTATAATATCAGCCATGAACAATGGATTTGTGATATATACCTCTACGAACTTGAGATATTCCTCTGTGAATTTGGATGGTGAATAATCTTCGACCCAATCGGGTGGATGCCACAAGACAATTACCTGTCTATAACCTCTGAGTCCATAGAACCGTGTTATGTTTATCATCTGATTGATATATTCATTGTCTGGAGTATCTTTCTCTGGGAAAGTTCGTTTCCATTCTATATCGTATCTAATTGTCCCTAAACTTGCGTTATTGATATACTTCTCTGCATATTCATAGTCGTTATTTATCCCATGGAAAGTTATCCCTAATTCCGGCTGGTAAGGTTTGATATATTCTGGTGCAATCTCAAGACAACCCATAGAGGGTATCGTCATAATTCCAAGCAATAAAACAAAAGTAAAAAATGTAGGTCTAATTCTCATACGAATACCCCTACACTCGTCAGTTTCCAGAGAGCATAGAGGGCTAGTATAAGACCGCCTATCGTTGCGAGATAGAACACTGCGTCAGTATAGAAACTCCATGTCAGACATGTCATCTCCAGGATACCGTCGCTGTCCATCTCTTTTATTGTCTCATAAGTTGCATTCACTCCACCAATATTCGTCTGCACTGATTTCACTGTGAATGTAAGGACACTAACTTTCCCAATGAGATTCCTGAAGTCGCCATGCACCTTGAATGTATATGATGGGTCGCTGACGAATGCAACTTCAGAATAGTCGTCATCTCCGTGATATTCCACATCATGGATACGCTCTCTGATACATATAGTATCTCCATCAGAATACATCCCAAAATAGTTAGAACTCCCTGAGTTCAGTTGCTTTTCATATTCCTCTACGGTAATTGCTCCTGCCGTATTATCCCAATACAGAATTAGGCCGTAGAGTCCAAACGAAAATATCGCTATTGCTATGATTAGATATATCCCTAGTATCATCCGACTCTGTTCCATATCCGATAGTTCATGGAATTTCCGGCGTGCCATAGATTGTCCTCCTATCTCCTCTTATAGAGGCGTGGATATGTATTCTTGAAGCATGGCTCATTAACGACGCAGAATGTATTCTTGGATTTCCTATATTCAAGCCAATATACGAATATCGTCAATATTGGGAAACTGAACCCCAACAGACCCCATAGGAACGCAGCCTTAGAGCCGTTATTCTTAGCACTTGCGAATAGTATCATGGCAACTATAATTCGTATTGCCAGAAATACTATTGTCTGTATGAGCGATACACCAAAACCAAATGTCGAATACCACATATTAGTCCCATCCGTTGCTAGTTCGGCTAGTAGAGTTTCCATCTATATCACCTCTTCATCGCTTTCTTGAAGCATGGTTCATTCACAGTGCAATATAGTTGCTTTGTCTTGCTATTTTTATACACTATATAGAATATTATCGTAGACAGTAGCGGGAAGAAGAACCCGAATATGCCCCATAAAATAGCACCATTGAATCTATTGTGCTTCGCACTTGCATAGAGGGTGAGTCCGACAATCACTCTTATCGCTATACCAACTAATTGATTCACCGTGAAAAGAAGTATAGACAGAAGTATATCAATTATCATCTACATCACCCCGTCATAAAAAGATTAAAAAGTGGGCGGGTCGCCCTCAAAGAGTTCGTAGTAGGAGTATTCCTGGATGGTTACTGTCATCGCACTGCTCACATAGACATACATAGAGTGTCCAAGAGTAAAGTCCCTTGTGAATTCCTCTGGTGTAGTCCTCGTTATGTTCAGATAGAACGGAGTATATGTCCCGTTGTCAGAGATGACGACTATCACCTCTACGCCGCTAGAGTTCAGGATATTGAATACATCCCTTCCGCCATTAGGTATATACGGTATGAGGTTCCAGCCCTCATGCAGTTCCCACTTGACTATCTGTGTATTGTTATTGTCCATAGCGAATGTCGTATTGTCGTCAGCATAGACATAGACAGATGTCCATGTAAAGTTTATCTCTATCGGGAACTGATAGAATACGGGTATATACTCGTCGCCATTCACAAAGACCATCACTTTGATGTCAGTATTATTGAATATCTCTGTGATGTTCTTAGTAGGCATGAATGGAAGACCTATCAAGTTCCAGCCCTTGTGCAGTTTGACGGTTATGTTCTTCAGTGGGAACTCATTGTAGGGTTTAACGGTCGTAGCATTCAGTGGTATGTTCGCAATTATATCATAGACAATAGTATCATTCATCATACCTTCCATCATTGTGTTCTTGAGTTCGGTCATATTCGAGACATACTTGTAGGACAGGTTGTCTATGTCAAAATCAGTTCTATACCACCAATTGTCGCTGAGGTCAATGCTATCAACGGTTTCATTCACATAGAGCGTGAAGGCATTTTTGTAATCCACCATCAAGTTGTGCTTCACGACAGGCATTTCCGTAATATTACCAATGAGTGCAAGAGCATTAATAGGATTTCTGAACTCGTTCTTTGTAATCGTAGTGTATTTGAATGTTCCATTATCAAAAGTCAACGCTATGGATGCAGGACTGTAGCCATCTCCAAGCATTAGTGCATGACTAGTGTTCGTCCCAAGTCTCTCAAAGACATTGCCATCTATAGTCACAGAGACATTGCCATAGTAGTTGTCATCATAGTTCGTTACGACAATCCCTGTCATCGCAGTATGATACATGTTGTCCTTGAATGTGAATGTAGAGTTCACTGTATGGTTCAGGGTCATAATCACGCTGCACATAAGGGTCTCATAGAATGTATTGCCCTCTATGAGCGTATTGGAGTTATTCATAGCATACATTCCAAGCGACATCAGTTTGCCATCAGTAGAGTTCAGTAGCGTGTCATTGTTGTAGATATTCTTGTTGCTGAACATTGTATCTTTGATGACGACATCCTGAGACACTGTTAACACTGTAAAGTTCTCTATTACACAGTCCTCTATGTTAATACTATCCTCGTCGTTGATGTATTCTACAGGGTCTGGCTCGTCAAAAACTATATATGTTCCGATAGACATCATACTAATGTTGTCAGTGTATATCTTGCTGTTCTTTGCAGTGAAGTTACCGTATGTATAAGCAACTGTCAGACCGCTCTGGTATTCTATTGTAGAGTTCAGGAAAGTTATATCCATACGGCCACTCGTCATGCTAAAGTTATATAACTTAGAGTTCTTTACATAGAACAGTTCTGCACTATTGTTTTTTGTCTCGTAATCACTGACATTGAAAGTCACTGTTGTATTAATCAGTTTTATTGTCCCGTTCATAGTGAATGAGTTACTGAATACAATACTAGTATTCACAAATTCTACAACAGCATCATCAATAGCCATGTCAGTTATGTCTAGCATGGTGAAATTCTTGAATACCACTGTTGCGTTATCCACATAGAGCGTTGTATTTATCTTCATATTCGTTCCAAAATCGCTCTCCGTGAAGACATAGGACCCGTTGGTAACATTCCATACATCAGTGTAATACCAACCGTCACCACCATCTACGGGAGGCCCATAGCGTTCTGCCCTGGCAGTATCTGCCATCATAGAGCCAAACGCTACTATTATCATCATCAGTCCGAACACCGCAGCCGTTTTTCTCATCATTTCCTTCACCTCATATTGTCTTTAGTTTTGCCATACCATTATTATCGAATATATATAAGATTTCTTAATAAAGTTTATATATCACAGAGAGGAAATTTCCTGACTATTCGATTATGATTCTCTCAGGCTTGGAATGTTGTTTTGAGTGTTGCTTGTTTTGTTGCTGTTGATGTATATTCTGCTGGTCCTGTTGGTTTTGCGGTCTCTGTTTAGAGTTCTTCGCCATGAGGTTATCCAATTCTCTGTTAGTCTCCTCTTCTTCTCTCTGTTTCTGACGCTCGACCCGACGCTGCTTCCACTTCTTGTATTTATATTTCATACGACCAAAGAATGTCCGTGGTTCTGGTTCTTCAGGTTCTTTATTGAGTTCTTCCTCAAGTTCTTTATGGAGTTTATTTATTCGTGCCTGGTTCTTTACTTCTATCTCCTGTTGAATAGCAGTAATCTCTGCCTGAACTTTAAGTTGCTCTGCATGTTCCTTGACTTGTAGTCGTTGCGCTCGCTTGCGATTGGCCCAATCATAGACCATCGCTCTTTGCTCCTCTGATAATGAATTGAACATCCTATAAAATGCCTCAAAATCGTCATCTACATCATCTATGACTACTAATGACAACTCTCTCATTTCTGGGTGTGTATGATATAGCATGTATATATCCCGTGGATTCACTCTATGCTTCGTCCAGAACGGAGAGGGTTCCGGTTTCATGTCATTATCACCACATGATATATAGTGTTAATATCTCTAATATAGTTTATGCTATTTGAACATATCATCATCTTCCATAGAGGGCATCTCTTCAAGTCCCTCTCTGTATTCCTGGAGTATCTTCAATGTGTGTGGCGTATCGTCATGCGCATTCAGGACTATGATAAACCATATCCCAAACAGCAGTAACATCAAGAATACTGCATAATCCGTTGCCATATACTTCAGGAATATCATATTGAAGAACGCCACTATTATCAGCGACACAACCGATATTAATAGCCCACGGTAATGTTCTATGGCAAGTTTCCGCTCTACTTCTTTCTCTTCTTTCTCAAGTTCTCGTTGCTTCTTTTGAATCAGAAACATCACTCTCTGCATTTCTTGTTGCATCTGATTCAGTTGTTCCTGTGTTTTACTGAGGTTCGCTGACATCTCCGAATAGTTCGGACCCTGACTATCGCCACCGCCAAACATCTGTCCAAGTAGTTGTTGTAACATATCGCTTTGCGGTGAGAGTTCTATTTCCTCTTCTTCGTCTTCTTCGTCGGTCTCTGTGTTTTTGGTTTGTGATTTCTTTGGTCGGAGACGCTTACTTTTTGTTTCTGTATTTTCGTCGTCCTCATCATCTGGCATATTAAAATGCTCTTTTGCGAGTTTCTTCATTAATTCCTCATCCACTACTTTCATGCTGTCGTCTTCTTCTGGATAGTTATCATAATCTTCCTCTTCATTAATATTCTCATCTGATTCGTCATAGTCCTCTGAATATTCCTCAATTTCATCTATTGATATAGTATGTATCTTATCATTGTCATCTAATGTATTATCAGAATTGTCTCTATCTTCCTCTATGATTTTAAGATGCTTTTTTCTTTTTGACATGCGGCAAACCCCCTATTATCTTCTTCCGTCTTACTTTCTTTTTAGTATAGTCTGGGTCTTTAGTTTTCTTGAGTAGTTCCTTCTTAAATTTGATTTCTTGTTCTTTCAGTTTAAGACGCTCTATCTCATCAAGTATCGTCCCTATATTCATCTCCGTCATTGTTATACCATGTCTTGTCAAGTATTGGTATCTTGCCATTGTCAGTTCGTCCTGGAGTTTCGTCATCATTTCTTTCCTGGTCATCCACGGCTTTTCTTCTGCCATATCACGATAATCCTCTTCGTTCATTTTATATAAGTCCTTATAGAGTTTCACGACTTGGTGTGGTAGTATCATCCTCTTATCTCCGACACGGACCCTATAAAGTTTCGTCTGCTTCCTCAGTTCCGGTATGATTTTCTCCAATGACTCTTTGAATGCAGTATCATTTATAGCACCAAAGAGGGTATATAACAGCGAATTGAATTTCTCCTCGTCCTTCTCTGGCATGATGGTCTTCGTATTCATCTCGGATACCTTAACCCCCGAAATCTGGGTCAGGGATAGATACCTCTCCTTCCAATTTCGTGTCGCCTCTTCAAAAGTCATCATGCCCTGCCATGTAGCCGATTCATAGAGGCGTAGTAGATACGCTATTGCGACTTCTGGACTGATATAATATTTAGCGACAAGTTGAGATATGAACCTCTGCACAGGTCTTGATTTCTGATAACCGATACCCCACTCTATGGCTTGTTTCATGTGCTGTGGAAACGCCTTAACTCCAATTTCATATATCTCTGGCTTTGTCGGCATTACTAATTGGATTGTAGGTGAAAGTATTTAAATTTTTTTATTGTCTTGAAAAAATTATGGCGAAGAGGGATTTCCGCCCTCTTCCTCTTCCATCATTCTCGCTATCTCTGGTGCAATTTCTTCCTCTTCTGCAAGTTCCTGCATTGGTTTGTTGAACACTATGCTGTCTATGAGATTATCCACGAAGTTATGCGTGTCTCCTATGATTGTGTTATCCGGTGCGGCAACGAATATTTCCTCGGTGAGTTTCTTTCCTATGACTGCCTCTGTAATTTCTCCGACCATTGCACGGAGACGATGGTATCTATCCTTGTATGCCTTCAGTTCGCTCAGTAGTGTCGGGACAATCTCTGCATCGTAGAGAACTCTCATCGAGTTATAGTGCGTATCAGAGAGTAGTATCCTGAGTTTCGTTACGGGCTTCAGAGAGTATTTCTTACCGTATTTCTTTCTCCACTCTTTGTAATTTGTCTTGCGGAGTTCAAGTTCTTCTGGAGTGATTGTTTCCATCAACACAGCAAGTTGCTCGCCCCTATCATCATAGAGTTCGATGTCCTCTGCAAGTATCAGGTTCGGATAGAGTTTCGTGAACATCCTACCAAACGAAAACCCACTTTCCAGGGGTGCTTCAGTATCTCTCGGTATCAGGTCTATCCGCTTTGATTCAGCGTCTAATTCAAGTTCATAGACCTGTCTCTGGAGCACGATATGATGTCCAAATAACCTTTTCCACGCAGACCCAAAATTCACAGGTGCAACACAGGTCTCATAAACGCCATTGACTTTCGCTTTATAGATTACGAGATACCACAACTCTATGTAGCGGTCCTTTGGAGACACTACCAGCATCGGATGGACATTCTCAAGTTCTGTCAGTTTCCAACCAACGAAATACGACGCAACACCTGATGTCGTTACTAATAGTCCAACTAGCAATTTAGCCAAGAACACTATCCTGTAAATGTCATGCTTAAAGACAGGAACCAACATATCCATTCCTGCATAGAGGTTTCTATTGGATACTATTACAATGGCATAGGTTATGATATAAGCCACTAATATTAAAACGATATTAACTGAATTTACCATGTCCTCATACTTTATAATATTCTTAATCTTATTAGCCAGGAACGGGAAAATCAGAATAAGGAGCACTATGAATATCAGTGTCTGCGCTTTTTCTATCTCTTTCTGGTATTCTACCATCAGAACATACATTTCCCTCTTTTCCAGGGTAATTTTCTCTTCCTGTTCTGGCCTCAATATGAGCGGGACATAGATTGAATACGGTATGGATGGCATTGCCAGAGAGGTGTCATAGTGCAATGCAAAAACTTCCTGATTATTATAGACGAATAACAGATTGAATTTGTCGGTTTCATTACCGATTATAGTTATATTCAATTGATACATCTTCTCCTGACGCAGTTCGGCAATCACCATGTCATTCCCGATAACAGTAATCATATTATCTCCATCAGTATGCCATGCAATCGCAACCAAAAGTGTAATCTGCTGCTTATTCGCCATCATTGACCCATTTCCAGGACCATAGACAGAGAGTGTGAATTGAGGACGCTCTATGTTATACAGCGAATTCTCATAATATGCAAATTTTGGTGTGTCATTGCTATCATCCGCTGCGTCAGAGTTAATCGGTAAAACGGCTATAAATAGTATTGTCAGAGCACTCACGATATATATTGTCTTCACATACGACATAATAGCAACTAACTTAAATAAAAGTATTTAAACTTTTCCAATAATAAACATTTTCAGAGAGTGATATGTTTGTTATCCGCCGTTGAATATACAATCAATCCATCCGTCGGCTTTATTATTACCGTCTCCAGAGATGCATCGTATTTTGAATAGACCTGTATCCCGTCTTCGCTGACGATACTGACCTCTATGATATACGGGTTCTGTGCAAAGAAATAGTTTAGTGTCAATGTCGTTGGTATTGCTATGTAGTTTATACCGTAATGGATACTGATAGTCGTCTCTGTAAAGTCCCCGAAGTTCAGTGGTAGTATCGTTTCAACTGACGATACCGATATGTAGATATACACTGACGAGAACGGCCTCAATGTGAAATCATTCCCGTATATCTGTGACGAACTCCTCTTATAGAGCAGAACATCATTACCACCTATCTCATAGATGAGTGCTCTGAAGTATTCTGATGACTTCAACAGTTCCATTGCTGAATATGGCTCGTCTATTAGTAGCGGAACTAATACCCATCCTGATGTCTTATTATTCGGTGCACTCGCTTTAATTTTATATAGCCCAATATGTATGACCAGATACTCATCTCTCGTGAAGTTATCAATAGTCGTCTCTGCCTCATCCGATATAGTAATAGATTTCAACTGATACGGATAGAACTTCCTGATGTAGTCCGTGCGATTTATGGTGAATGATATAAGTTTTATAGAGAACTCCTTCGCTTCCGTGCTATATACCTTCGCATTCGTGTTATTGTATATCTTCGTCAGGACATTCTGGTCAGTGTAGATAGTTACGGAAAGGCGATAATATACCTCTATGGACGAATTGTAGAACGCTATTGCATTGTAGTTAGTTGAATACATTGTAACATTGGAATTCTTGAATATTGCGTAGTCCGTGATGTCTGTATCCTCTATCTGGCAGTCAGTAATGTTATCAATAAATAATGACTTGATATTACTATTTGTGATACTTACATTAACTATTGGATTTCTTGGATTTTCATAATCCAAATTTATACTTTCATTGGCTATTATAGACACTGTATTTGATTGCACATTATCAAGTGCAACAGTAGTATAACTATTGATGTCATAATAAGTTGTGTCTATGTATTGATTTCTTATTGTATAAATATCATTAACTGAAGTATTTTTTATAGATATAGTATTTGGAATCAACAACCAATACGGCAAGTGAGACCCTATATAAATAGATGTATCTATAACTGAATCTTGTATAGTAACAGTCTGTATTTTATAACCATAAAAAATATGGTAACTGTTAACGAATATTGGTGCATATATAGACTTTATATATGTCCCTTTCATCTGTCCTGTGAATATAAGAATACCAACATTCTGAATCATTGAATTGTATATACTTGTATTACCTAAAAAGATACCTATATAATTCCCAATGCTTATATCTGATATACTTGCCCCATGATATGGTGTATTGATATATAGAATACTATCGTCATCTAGATTATAAAAATCATTAAGAATATCATCATAATTGTAAGAGGTAATTACATCATTTGGAATATATTCCGAATTGTCAAATACAGATTTTTCTATTATTACATTGTATTGATTTCCCTTGTATTTATAAATTATAGATAGATGAGTTCCATAGAGATAAGACTCGGTGATACTAATATTATGGTGTTCCATATTGCGTGTTGAATCTTTATCTACAATATAAGAATCGTAGATTATACTCTTCGATATGAATAAATTCATAAACCACTTAGTTCCTATATTTAGAGAATATGAATTATCAATTGTCATATTATCAATCGTTGAATTTTCTATTGAGACATTTAAATTCATATAGAGATAATATCCGACTAGAATAATTGAGTTAAATGTTACATGCGATACATTGCTGTCTTCTATGTAGAGATGCGTATAGTTATTGGTATTGATATAGATGTCCTCTGCAGAAAGGGGCATTAGAGTGCAGTTCTTAAGAGTTAGTGTAGTATGGTTATTGAGTTGAATATAATCAACCTCTATGGTCATGTTCTCAGCGATAGTATCTTTAGTTATTATCCAATTGGAACCAGATATTGATGAACCTACAATTTCTCTACGAACCTGAAAAATAGGTTCTACCGGATTTGAAGTGCTATTCAGAGTCTTATCATCAGACACATCTACGATAGAGATAGATGACACTATCACCATCACGACAAAGACCATCGTATATGGCACATGACGATTCATTTCGTTTCACCTCTATAGGTATCATTGATTGCGTTATACTTAAAGTTTTTTATAGTTATTGAATAATGAATGAAGTATCAGAGATTGAATATACCCATATTGCATCGCCTTCATGTAGATTGAAGTCGGACGGCGGATAACCGGAATAGTAGATTTGGTCTGTGTTCGGATTATAGATTATCTTGATATTACCTGGCGACTTATTGGTGAGTGATATTGTCGTCATATCACTATAAGACGCTATAAGGTTCCACCCTTCATAGAGGTGTATTACAGGGTTCTGAACTTCACGGCCATAGAGCGTAATTGTGATGTCGGATTGAGTATAGAGATAATACGACTGACCTTCCTCTAATTGAAAATCGGCACTATCCGGCGAGCCGTCAGTGTAAGAGATATATGTCCCGTTTATAGAATCATACCTAACAACTACCTCAAGTCCATAATAGGTATCAATCAGAGAGGATGCTGTTATGTGCTCATTCGGGTCAATTGATACACCAATCACATTCCATCCTTTTGAGAGCGGATAAGATACCGCTTTTGGCGGGGATTCTATATAGACACCCTTTATGTTGTCATAGGTCTGCTCTACGATAGTGGAATACCGTGTGCCATCATAGATACGAGCGATGATAGTCGCAGAGGACACTTTATAGAACCCATTAGAAGGTGGATTTCCATTCACAGAGGCGGTGATAGTATATATCGTATTCCCAAGTCCGAATGCGTCTGGAGAATGCAGAGTCAGTGGCAGAGAAGATGTCGGTATGCGCACCTCTACGACACTCTCATTGAGTTGTATCAGAGGGTTCGGTGGGGACTCCTCTTTGAATTTGTTCGGACTGATATAGACAGCGTAGAGGAGTTCATTCCATTGGAAATGCTGTGCAAAGAGTGTGTTCTGGAAAGAGTTATCGGTAGTATAGGAACTTGGTATATAGAGAGATATACATGTCAGGTCAGAATTAAGGTTGGCGTTGTAATTATAGTATATCATAGAGGATAGTAACAGAGACCTGACCGTGATGAGATTAGTGGCATAGGACGACAGAGAATTATATCCGAGATACTTCTCAAGAGACGAAAGGAACGCTATGATGTCATAGATGTCAGAATAGTAATACACCTCTTGGATACTGTAATTAGAGCCGAACTTCAGCATAGTAAAGAGCGGTCTCAGAGAGGATGCTATCGGAAGTAGCGAATTCGTAAGGTCATCAAAATACAGTAGAGCCGATATAAGTTTTGATGTATCATAGAGAGCAATTGTGTAATCTATACTTGGATAGTATTGCTCTGCATAAGCGTCTATAACCTTCTTACCGAAATCCATAGGTGTCAAAGAAGGGTCTGTTGTCAGTTCGGAGAATACCGTATAATCCCAACCATCACCAGGTTCCGTCATTTCGGAGGCAATGACATAATCGCAATGACCTGCAACTTCATAGAGCATAGAGGCAGATGCCATGAGACAAGCGTCAAACCCGATAATATCAAAATGATGACCTACAACAGAGAGAGCATACTGTAATTCGGATGGTGTCATGTAATCTTTAGAATACTCATCCTGCATGAAACCCTTAAAAGACAGCCCGTGGTCTGCGAGAATCAACATCGTATTCTCGGCAGGATATGTAGATAGCCCGAAGTTCAAGAACGATATTAAAGTATCTGGGTCGGCCATGTTAGGTTCGTTTGATAGACCCAGATTATCCTCTATGGACAAAGAGGTGAGTTTATTGTGTTGGACATAATACAGTTTAGCGGGTTGGTTATTAACGAGAATAGCACGCTCATACTCCTCTATGAAAGATGTATCAGTATCAGTGTCATTGGTTCGAGTAGTGTTCTGGACAACGAAATCAAAACTTGCTCTACGGTCATACCCGAAATCTGCCAGAACGAGCATGACGAAATCTCCCGTAGAGCCACCAGCGGTCATTTCCTCTATGTCATTGGCTATGAAATCGGTCAGAGAATTGTCGCCGTCATCATAGACCATAACTAACCAATCAATAGTCGCTCTGTTCGTAGAGGTTTTATCATCAACAGGACTTGAAGAAGCACTCTCCGAAAAATCAGAATAAGCCAAACCTGTCAGAACCGTAGGAACTATCAAAAGAAAAAGAGAAAGAGTGATGGCTGTGGTTTTCATACATTAGCACCACTTCTCACCATCAGAACTCATTCTTTTTCTGATAATACATGTAGCCTGCAATCCCTATGATGGCAAAGACCACAAGTATTATCATCCAATTGGTGTAGGATATTCCCAGGAATTCGCCCTCAAACATACGACCCTCATCAGTAGTTGTCTTTTCCAGGGTAAGTTCCAGATACTTGTATCCGTCATCTGCGTTTATCTCGAACTGAGCCGTCTTGGAAAGGTCGCCCTTGGTTACTGTAACCTTTATCGTATCGCCGTCATGCGCATCCAGGCTCTGGGTCAGAACGATGCCTATATAACCCTCTGCGGTCGTAATGACAGAAACCTCATTGCCGTTGGTAACATCCTTTATAGTTACTGTCGCATTTCCGACAGGATTTCCATCCACATCCTTCACCACAACAAAAAGGCTGTATGGGTCTCTATCGGGTGCAGACGCACCATTGACAAATCCAGCGGTCATCCCCATGCTGAACAGCATGAGGAACACAAATGCCACGGCTACCATCACATTGCTCTTCATCTTTCATCACCTTATATTGTCTTCTGTTTATGCAAAGAATGAATACACCTATATATAAATCTTCTTAATAACTTTTATAAATCACAAAGAGGAATTGTAGTTATCTAGCGTTCATTGAGACTCTGAACGCATATATCCCAGCAACGAATATCACGAATATGAATGTAAGGAATATTGGGCTGTTAGTGTCATAGGATTCGTTGATGTATGTAATGATTTTATCGGAGAGAATTGCTGCACTTATACCGAGCATCAGCGTTCCTATCGCAAGTATAACTGCAAGTTTAACTTTTCTTGGCTTTACCTCGGCTATCTCTTTTATCGGGTCTTTCTGTCGTGCGTAGAGTGTCAAATATGATATGACTATCACGACAGTAGCCACGATTGACGGCATAGGGATGGACATGCCCTCTCTATAAAGTGTCGCTGTGCTATTTGGATACAAATTACCAGAGCCTGTCGAATTACCACTAATAGGACTCGATATATCTATTGGTGGATGTATGTCATAACCGCTGAGTATAAGGACCGTTGCCAGAGCGATACCAATGAGCATCGCTATTAGGAATATAAGTATATACTTAAACATCATCTCAAATCTCGGTTTCAACATAATCATAACTATTATAACCAAAATTAACATTGCCAAAGAGCCGAGACCTGCTTCACTAATTGTTAATGCAGTCCTCATATAGTATCCGAGAGCAACCATCATAAGTCCTAGAAAAGTAACGCCGTAATACATACCAACAATAACACCGATTATTCCTATTAACAGAAACCGCCACTTCGGTGGCTGTATCGCATAGAGTTGGTCATCTCCAACTTCAATCCGTCTCATTAACACCACCAATTACTTTTCGTCTCTTGCTTTCATTATAGATTAACATCCATATAGTAATAACTATAAGGAACACAAACGGGAACGAGGCAATTACCATCAATACAATGGAATGCAAAGAGACAATTATTATGGCTATGATATATAGTGATATACAGATAAATATAGTCGCAAAGAAATAGATAGCATACGAATTACTCCTCTTTGTTTCCTCTCTGATATACTCCCTCAACGCAGGGGCCATATTAACTGTAACCTTTTCTTTAGTCATCAAAAGTATGACTGAATACTATTTATTTAAATTTTTTGCATAAGAAATAAAACTCATAGAGGTGTCATGGTATTACGGTTACATAAGTCCGTATCTTTTCATTGAATTCTACTTCTATGAGTTTGTTCTTTATCGCTGTATCAATGATATTAAAACAATCCGATAAACTGAGCCAATCTATGATGTTATCTGTGTCTATGCCCTCTGGAATATTGGCTTCATCTCTGATTCTGTGTATAACTTCCTTTATACTGTCGTAATTATGGAACTGTCTGATGATTAGACCTGTTGTATAGAGTATGAATTCCGGTAGATTATATTGGAGTAGAAGTATAGTCCCGTCCTTTGACTTGAACGCACCGTTGAAATCTTCGACCCTGATATTCCTCCCGAAAATGTCGGTCTCTCTGTCCTTTGTTTTAAAATCAATAATATATCCCTCTCGGTCAATGTCCTTTCCCAGAATTCCCAGAACATATCTCTTGGTTCTGAGGTCATTACTAAATCCAATTGACATGTCATACCCGAACATTTCAATCACCAAACATATATTGGAAACAAAATATTTAAGGATTTCCATACATCAAAAATCAGAAGACAATATCATGTCGAGAACGGAACCTCTAAGTTTATTGGTGCTCTCTTAGAGAGTTCTTCTTCAAGTAGGTGCTTACAATTGATTTCATGTCTAATTTTATCGGCGTTCCGCTTCACTGTAAATGTAATGACCCCGTTAATGTCATTCCATATTTCGTGCTCTACACCCATATGTATCAGGACCCAATGTAGGGCTTCTGCGACATCTCTATGAACCGTCATCAAGACCTCTTTTCTTTTCCAACATGCCGGATACGGGTCTTTTATCTCCATAGAGGACACCTTATGAATACTATTGAATAAAAAGTATATAAAACTTATATCGCCTGAATTCAATTGAATCGTGTCAATCAGCCATATCTTTTCCTGCTCTGTATGTATAGCATAGCGACGATAGACACTATCACGATTATCAATCCCATGAATATACCAGCCGTTACATAGAGAAGTGGAGTCATGTCGTCCGCTATCTTACTTGCAGATAGTTCAAACGCATCTCCTGCGACTGCATCTGTCGTGAAGTCCGTAGAGGTGAATACTGTATTCAACAGGACACCATCTCCGAGAGCACGGGTATTCGTAGAGGTTGAATATTTCGTGAATACCTCTGTGAATGTCCCATCAGAGTTCTGCTGGACCACCATCGAATTGGATAGCACTTCGTTCCAGGACGCAGAGGTGCTATCAGACGGTAGTGGAACCTGATTCCCCAGGTCAGACCCAACAGACGGGACATCCTCTACGGGAACGAACTGATATGCGCCAGGTATCGTTATAACGAGTTTGAAGATGAACCTATCACCTGCTTTAGCGTCGTTTGGCGGCAGAACGGTCAGAGTAAGCGTATCAGAGAGGGAATATTTCCCTACGCTATCTGGGGCTTTCTCTATGTATGTCTTATCAAGAGATACGGTCCATCCATTGAATATTGACGGCGTATAAGTATCCGCAGAGCGTGTCGCAGAGTTAAGGACGGTATCCATAGTCATAGGTGTCTCCGATGTCCCACCAATGAGAGATGTCTCCTCTTCGTCAGAGGACGGGTCCAGAGCGATATACGAGTTATCACGCTCTATCCCCATGCCGACTACAGAAATCTCTATATCGAGTATATCACTGCCCTGGTAGTCATAGACATCTGGATTGTAGTTCATAACTGACCCGACGATACTGAAATCTATTTTTATGTCCGCTCTGGAGTTAGCGTCTTCCAGGACAATGGAATCTGCATCCGTAGAGATAGTTATGTCCTTGATGACTTTGACGGCCTTCATTGGTAATTTCTCTGATGGAGATGGTGGTTGTGGTGGGTCTGGAACTTCAGCATCGGGATTGACATAGAGGTTTATGACTATCGGAATCATGGAGATAACATTGCGCTTGATAGTATCAAGTCCTGTATCAACAGTTACATAGGTCTTGAGTATTGTATAGGCAACTATCGTATGATACCCAGCCGTTGATAGGACCTCTGGATGAGTATTCGTGATATAGTCCTTAATATTGAATGTTATATCTATGTTGTCATCTATCTGGCCTGTGTGGGTCTTATCAGGTGTCGGAGTTACCTCTATTGACCCCGTAGCGTCGTCTATGCTCGGAAGCGTTTCTGATGTAGCACCTGTATAGAACTCACCGTCTCCGACCATAGTCCCACTGACATGTAACTTTCCAGATGTAATTGCATCAGAAGAACTCTTTGCGAAGATGTCCTCGTTAGATAGCGGCTCTGTGGAAATATCTGGACTGAACGATGTAGTAGTAGTGAATGATGTAGTATCCAATGTCCCTGTAATGAAACCACGGCTCGGAACAGAATTGATAGGCATTACATTAGAGTAGGCGACTTTAGAGACCTGTGTAGGAGAATATATCCACTTGTTCTCATGTGCATAAGTATATGTATTAGCATAAGCAGTCATCGCATTGATTGACCGTAGAGCGGGTGTCGGAGAGAACATATTATTCTGGGTATCGTTCTCATTGCTGAACGCACGGGATGTATATTCCAGGTTTGCGAGTGCTCCAAGAGAGTTATCGTTAAGTGCGCTTGTAGTTGTAGAACTTGATATGCTGATATACCTCGGACCCATATAGGTCGGACCTAAATCAGAGAGGACTGTTCCCTCTTCGGAAACATCTTCCCACTGTATATTGACATCATTCAGGACGGATGTCCCGATATTCGTGATAGAATACTTCACTGTCATAGTATGCGTCGCAATAGTGAATTTATCCATAGAAGCATCGTATCTTACATCGCAGTATGACCCTATATTACTTGATGTCTTCGTATTGACGGTCATATCGCTCGGTATATAGACAAATGCCGTCTCGGTCTTGGTAATGTCCTCAAAAGTAGTAGTATCCTGCTTCAGATAGTAATAGAGATAGTCGTATGTGCCTTCGGTCTCTGCGTCTATGGTAACCTCTGCATTTGGATTGTTCCTTACAGGTATCACTTTAAACCCAGGCCATCCAGATATATCAAATGACATCTGTGTCAGGGCCTGTTCTGCGATTGACACGGAGAACTCATGCGTAGCGGACACGGCTCTTTGATTGACATCCTCAACTTTCAGTGTGAGATTAAAGTCCTCTCCGAGAGGTGTATCTCCTGTCCTGACATAGACAAATATGTAGATATTCTGTTCCGGTGTCAGATTGAAGTGCTCCGGTATAATATCAACATAAACATCATCCGGTATGCCCATAGCACTGACTTCCAACTCACGAGCCTGACCATGATTCGTGATATTATAGATATACAAACCAACTGAGTTCGGTGCGATATTATCAGGCGATTTCAGGACCTCTATGGTAAGTCCTTGCGGTATTTCGTCCTCTGCCGCTACAATGATTGAAGACAATGTAGTTATCAGGAACGCCATCACGACACACAGCACGATTCTCTCTTTCATCTCTATCACCTCTATGCTCCTTTATTAGAACTTGAACTTGAACTTCTTTTTACCAGACGACATATAATACATATATGTTATAGTAATACCCATCATTGTTATCAGACCTATGAGGCCATACATCTGTGCTTGAGTTACACCGACAAGTTCATTATATTCCTGGCTCTCGCTCGGTATGAAATTATCCGAATTAGATAGTCCAACATCCAGAGACCGTGTTATGATACCGTTAGCAATAGCAACGCCGACTATCTTGACTATATATCTATCTCCAGGGTTAGCATTGGACGGTGGGACTAAATCGAGTTTCATGCGCTTCGCAGAGTTGTCTGGGTCAGACACTGCCGACGGGACCGTGATGACACTGACTATCTGCTTATCAGAGTTATCCGTGGTATAGATTCCAGACGACACCCAATCGTCTTTGACCTCTACATAGTCCCCAGACGGCTGATACTGTGCAGGGTCAAAATAACTCGCTATCTGTTCGTCCAGGTCTATCCCAGATAGGTCATGTGTTCCATCATCAGAGAGGGGCGCAGCGTCTATGTTGTCAGCAGTCGTGTATATGAACCAGGATAGATATATCTTCAGATTCACAGAACATAGATTCACGACATCAAAATCTATCGTTATCGCAGACCCAGGTTCGGCAGTGATTACATTATCAGAGGTCTGCCCGTTAATTGATGTGGCTCCGACATATTTTATCTGGAAATCTATCGGTATGTTCTGCTTCGGTGTAAAGACAACCGTCAAATCAAATGAAATCTCCTGCCGTGGTGTAGTATCAGGTTCTGGGACGGAATTCGGTATGTTCGTCAGGTCCGTCCTTAATGGTAATAACGGCATCAAATCAGATACAGGATATACTTTCGCTGTGAAATGTAATACCATAGAGGGGTTTGAGTCAAGGTCGTCTGTTGTCAGATATATGGTGAATGGAACACCTCTTTGACTTGTCAAAGACCCTATGCTATTGTCTTCTGCGGATAGCACCAGAATCTTCTTTATCAGTTCAGCGGACCCTATATCGGAGCCATCAGTAACTTCAAGAGACAGATAGCACGCCGTAAAGACATTGCTATCGCTGGACAACATCAGCGGAGATACTGATATACTGTTGTCAGTCCTATCAAATGTAATAGTAGATATGAACGAACCATCCTCGGTATATGGAGAGAGCGTTACAGGGTTCTCCTCTGCAATGAACGACACATCGTAATAACTTGCGATTTCAATGGTCAATGTGACAGATTCGGATAGAGCACGGTCATCGGCCCAATCAACCTCAAGAACAATATCCTCTATACCGGAGAGGGGGGCATCCTCTGTTAAGTGTATCATCATAACACCCGTAATGTATCCCTCTGCGGGTATGGTAGAATTCGGTATGAGTTCTATCGTTACATCAACATAGTCGGGGACATTTGACACTGAATAGACAACTTCTTTGGGAATTGAGTTATAGTTATAGACCGTAAAATACACAGTAGAATTAT